>SXGS01048370.1_pt1 | contig 39651 bp, 26 predicted proteins | sample 3174681 | NCBI WGS metagenome assembly SXGS01 (sample SAMN11356861, study PRJNA531348) | freshwater metagenome | isolation source: freshwater sample F1-80 | place: China: Fuxian Lake, Yuxi | collected 2017-12-25 | reverse complement strand
CTTTTTGGTGCGTACGGTAACGGTGACTTCGCTTGCCGCGCCGCCCGCCCGGACGTAGCCGATCGCGCTGCGATTGTTTCCGAGGTCGAGGGGCACCGTGAACGTGGTGGTAACTTCGTCGGCGTCCGGTGATTCGATGACAAGTTCCGCCGGTTCGGGCACCTCGCCGAGCGGTTCGAGTTGCACGTACACCGGTGCCCACGTGCCGAACTTCGCGACGCCGGAATCGTCGCGCCCGGTCGGGAACCCGACCGTGACGCCGGTGATCTTCACCTTGTCCTTGGCGACAACGGGCGCGGCGCAATGCAGGATCGCGAAGGCGACCGCGAAAGTGCGCCCGATGGTGGCCGCCGTTGGCATGAATCGTCTCAGGTGCTTACTGTCCCTCTCCCCTACGTGAGGAGAGGGGCAAGGCTTTGCGAGACGGGTGAGGGTGGCGTCTTCTGAGGGTTCACGTTTCACCCCTCACCCCGCCGCGAAGCGCGGCGACCCTCTCCCGCAAGGGGAGAGGGCAAAGACAAAACTACGGTTTCGCCGTACCACACGCACACGGTGTTGCCTTGCACTTGGGGCAGCCGGCACCGTACTTCTGGCGCATCGCGTCTTCGAGGTCTACACCCGCGATGTTCGCGAGGGTCGCCAGCCACGCCAGCACGTCGGCGAACTCCAGCGCGAGGTTGCCAACATCCGTCGAGCGGTCGCGGAGCGCGGCCGACAACTCGCCGACCTCCTCCAGGAACCACATGAACGTGCCTTCGACGCCGCGCGTGCCGTCCTTCGCGCCGAACAGCTCGCGGATGCGCGCTTGCACGTCCCTGAGAGTCATCGGAGTCGGTGGTGCGTCCGTCACGCCCGTGATTCTACGGTCGCGCGCTGTCCGCGGCAGCGCGCCCGGTATTCGGTACGTTTGAAGCGAGAAGTGAGTTCGCGGGGTCGCGCTACGGCACGATCTTGATCCATCGCTTGTCTGGTTCGGCGCTCTGGTCGTAGCGGCAGGTTTCTTCCTTCGTGACTTTGCCGGTCGCGGGGTCGAAGGTGCGTGCAGTCTTCTTGTACCAGTCTTCGGTCTTGGCGCCGACCGCCTTGCCGCCGGTCGTGAGGAACTCGAAGCGCTCCTCGCGTTGCGCCTTGCCCGTGGCCGGGTCGTACGTGCGGCGGACGAGTTCGACGCCGCCGACCTCCGCCTTATGCACCCAGGAAGCGTAGCGCGTGCCGTTCTCCGGGTCGAACCCGGTGGTCACGTGGTACGGACCGGCCGAGAGGCCGAACTCGTTGTCCTTCTCCAACTTCGTCGCGGTCTCGGCGAGGAGCAGGTTGCCGCACGGGGGCAACTTCGCGACGAAGTCGTCGCCGGTGGCTTCACACAGCCCCCACGAGAAGTAGCCATCGACCTTCGTGCCGGGAATCTCTTTCTCCCACAGCACCTTCGAGTCCTTCTCGACGCGCACCCGCCACTTGCTTTTTTCGGAGACGCGGCCGTAGGTGAGTTTCGTTTTCGGGTCATACTGCGGGTGCCAGCGGAAGGTGTCGGCCTTCACCGCGGCTTCGAGAACCTCCGCGACCTTCGCGTCCTTTTCAGGCCAGAACCCGATCACGCCCTGGTTGTACTTCTCGTACTCGCACTCCGACGCGAACACGAACCAGTATCGCTCACCCTTCTTGAGCGAGTCGATCTTCACCGGGTGCGACGGCTTCGGCACTTCGCCCCCACGGAACCCGCCGAACTCAGTCACCACATCAGCGGTGTCCCAGAACTCGCCGGACCCGCGAACCCGCTTGAGCTTGAACCGCACACCTCTGTTGCCGTCAGTGGAGCGCTCGTCGTACTTCTCCACGCCGACGACTTCCACGAGCGCGACGCCGGACGCGTGGGGCGCGACTTCGTCGAGCTTTCGGGCGTCGGCCGCGACCAGCGGTATCGCAAAAAGAAGCGCGAGAGGAGCAAGTTTCATCTCGAAAGTTCCTCTGTTGCAAGACGCCACGCCGCTAGCAATCGCCGCTTGCGGCGGAGCATCTACTTCGCTGGGAGTTCGAGCCGGAAGCACGCACCGGGCGCGCCGTTGGCAGGACGGTACGCGACCGTTCCACCGAGCACTTCGGCCCACTGCTTCGCCAGCGCCAGACCCAGACCCGCTCCGCCCGCGGTGGTCTCCGCGCTCGCGCCGCGGCGGAACGGCTTGAAGATCGTCTTGCGCTCGCTGGCCGGAACCCCGGCGCCGCGGTCTTCGACTTCAAACACGACGCGACCGGTGCCGTCTGGTTTGGCCCACAACCAGATTCGCTTGTCGTCTGCGTCGCGGGTGTACTTGCGGGCGTTGTCGATCAGGTTGCCGACGATCTGGTGAACCATCACCGCGTCGGTACTGACCTCCGTGTCGGCCGACAGTGTAGAGATCACCACCAGTTCCTTGTCGTCGGCAGCCACGCGGTCGGTCCATGTCTTCTGTAACTGGTCGAGCAGTTCGCCGACCTTCACCGGTTTGAAGTCGCCATTCTTGCGGCGCTTTTCGAGTCTGGCGAAGTCCAACACGTTGTCGATGAGCCGGTGCAACCGGTCGGACTCCGTCGCGAGCGTGTTCAGATACTCTTGCTTCTTGGCCTCGTCGTGGATCATGCCGCTCGTGAGCAAGTCGAGGTACAACCGGAGCGACGTGAGTGGAGTACGCAGTTCGTGCGTGACGGCCGACACGAATCGGATGCGGCGTTCGGCCAGATCGATGAGCGACCACCCGCTGAGGCCAACCGCCGCAAACGCGATGAACGCCGCAACCCACGCCAGCAGCAGTCCGAACCGCAGCGGGGTCCAGCCCACGGGCGGAAGTTCGGCCGTCGGTCCGGGATCGAGTTGGACTGGAAGCGCCGTCATTGCGCGATCCGGCGACACGCCATCAGGATTCTTCACGGGGATGAGCGCCGCGCCCGGGAACAGATCCTTCACCTCGTCCTTCAGCACGAGGTCCAGTTTGGCCCAGTCGAGAATCACGCCCTGGTAAACGGTCTTGTTGTCAAGCCTCGCGACTCGCACGAGGACCAGTGTTTCCGTACCGTCAGCAGCGGTGATCCACTGCGGGCGCATCGAGCCGAGGTGGATGTTGACCCCAGGCGGGCCGATGACTGCGTTGTTGAAGTTGTTAGCGGGGGGTGGGCGATCCTCGGCGGGCGGAACGAGTCGCGGAGGGAAGACACCGTGGACGGTGCCGGCGATGCACCACGGTGCCGCGAACAGCGCGTGCGGTTCCACTTGCGCGATCTTGCGGCACTCGTCTTCGAGTTCGTCCAGACACCGCCGGCGGTCGAGGCCCAACCGCAGGGTCGCGAGGTACTCCGTGAGCGTGCCGCGGAACTGCTCCGTCTGCACCTTCTTCATCGCGTCGAGCGCCTTCGCGTTCTCGGCGTCTTTCTTGGTCTTTTCGTGCGTTGGGTCGGTCGCCGCGCTCGCCTTGCCGGGCGCGACCGGCCCCTTGCTGTTGCTGTCGCCTTTGCCGTCCTTTTCACCACCGATACCGGGACCGACGGGGCCGGGAAGTGGCGGCACGACGGGCGCGACTGGGCCGCCAGGTAGCGGGTTGCCCGTATTCGATGTCTTCGGGTCGTAGTTCTGCGACTGGTTGTGCTGGTAGCCCTTGCCGTAGGGGTATTCGAGGCCCGCGTTCTTCGACTCCTGAATCGCGCGCTGGATGATGCCCGCGCGGTTCAAATAGTCGGTCCGCCCGCGGTCGTTCTCTGGCACCTGCGAGAAGCCGCCCCGCCCGACACCAACACCGGGTGCTTGGGCGACGGGTGCTGGTGGCACGCCCGGCATCGGCGGGACCGTTGCTTCCTTTTTCCCGCCTGTTCGGTCGTTGTCGCGCAGATTGTTGACGAGCGCGTCGCGGCGCTTGAAATTCCACCCAAACATGTGGAAGGTGTCGGAGGTCGCGTCAGGCGGCATGGTGATGGGTGGAAGCCCACTGACCGGTCCCATGTCCGGCGGTGGAGGCGGTTTTGGCAGCGAACTCGGCGCGTATTGCTGCAACGAGTCGGTGGTGAACAGCGGCACCGCGAACGGGGGCGAATCCGCCGGGATGGCCCGCTCGCGGGCGGCGAGGAGTTCGCACGTGCCGAGCGAGGGGTGCTTCGCACGGACGCCGTCCAGCGCGGTCGCGCGTTCCGCAGTGGCGTTCCGCAGTGGCATTTCCGGCCACGCGAGTTTGACGCGGTCGCGGGACTCCGGCGCGAGTACCTGCGGCGAATCCCACCCGGTCATGGGGTCGAGTTGGACGTGGAGTTTCATCCAGTCGGGGAGCAGTGCGGCAAGCAGTGGCGTGGGACCAGCGGTGAAGTCCGAGTTCGGGTCGGCAGAACTGTAGTGGTAGAACGGGCGGCTGTCTTCCACCCCGAGCGCGGGGAGCATGCGCCCATCGAGACGCCAGAGCGCGACCCGCAGGTTGTTTCCAAGTTCCGCTTGCGCGGCGGCTTCGCGCTGGGCTTGTTCGACACGCAGAGAAACGATCGTGACCCAGCCCAGACCCGCGAACACGAGGGCGGCGACGAGGAAGAACACAACTGGCCCGCCAACCGGACCGAGCAAACGCCGGGACATTTCGTTCTCCGTCGCAAGCCGGCAGGTCGCAAGTCACAAGTCGAAGATTCTGCTCTGTGTCTTCGACTTGTGACATTACGACTTGAGTCTTGCGACTTCTTCAGGGACGGTAAGCGCGGGTCCGGCCATGTACCCGTGCGCTCTCACCGTGACAATGGCTTCGGGCTGCTCCTCGCCTGCGGCCGGATCTTTGAGTTTGGCCCGCAACCGGGCCACGTGCATATCGACGGCTCGCGTCTCAAGCCCCGCAGTGCCGATCCCCCAAACGCGGGAAAGCAACTCCTCGCGGGACACCGCACGCTCGCGGTTACACACCAGATACTTTAACAGTGCCGCTTCGGTCTCGGAGAGATCAGATCGCGAACTGTCCGCCCACCGAATCTCGCGACGGAGTAAGTCGATAGTTCCGGTGCCCACCTCCACGAGTCGCACGTCGGGGACCGCCCGCATGGTACGCCGCAGAATCGCTTCCACGCGTGCAATCAGTTCCTTCGCCGAAAACGGCTTCACGACGTAGTCATCTGCGCCCATCTTGAGACCGCGGACGCGGTCGTCTTCGCTGCCACGCGCTGTGAGCAGGATGACCGGGCGCGTCGGGTTGGTGCGCCGCAGTTCGCTCAGCACTTCCAGACCGTCACGCTTGGGAAGCATGATGTCGAGCAGTACCAGATCGACGCCCGCGGACGCGGCCTCGCGCAACCCGAGGACGCCGTCGGCGGCTTCCGTGACCTCGTAGCCGCTGAGTCGGAGGGCGTCGGACACCCCGCGACGGATCGCCGGCTCGTCTTCCACCACTACGATGCGTGCCTTCGGCATGGGATCACCTGTGGGCAGAAGCTACCGGACAGAACTGTTAGCCGCGAGCCGGAGGCGAGCGCGACCGCACAAGAAAGACGACGTTACCTAGACGAATCAACGGCGAGGTTCGCTTTTCGTTGTTGCCTTTTCGTCGTTCCCGCGCCGCCGCGATCGCCTCCGGCTCGCGGCTAACAGATGTCCACTCACTTCGCCAGGAACCCGCCGATGTTCACGTTCTTGTCGAGTTCCATCTTGAACTCGTAGTCGATCGTGAGCGACTTCTCGCCGTTCTGCTTCGGGTCGATGTTCACGTCCCAGCGGAGTAACCCGCGGCCCTTCTCGTCGCGAACGTACAGCGGTTCGGTGCTCAGTTCCGGCTTCGGGTTGGTCAGGTTGATCGCGATCGTCTGAGCCGTTTCCGCGTGCGGCGTGCGGTCCCACACCTGCACCGGCACTGCGGCGTTCTTGTAGCTCGACACCCGGATGCGGTACTTGAACGTCAGCACTTGGTTGCCGCCCTGCGTGGTGCGCGTCTTGTCCACCAAGATGCGCGACACTTGCAGTTGCGGATCGACGCCGAACCCAACCGTGAACGGCTTGCCGGCCGCGACCAGCGGCAACCGCGTCTGGCCCACGAAGTCGCCGTTGAGGTACATGGTCGCGTCGCCGGGGAGCAGCACGTATTCGCTGTTGTTGGTCAGGTCCGCGAGACGGTACACGTTCGGCGTGAGAACCGGCACGGCCTTGTAGTAGAACTTCGGGTTCAGTTCGATCTTGGCGATCTCGATCACCTGCTCGTCGCTGCGGCTCGGGATCGTGAGTCGCGTGGGGAGCTTGTACGTGACGCTTGGGCCTTCGCCCACAGCACCTTCCGGGGCCGCGGCCGCGGAGATCATCTCTTCCTTGCCCGCGAAGAGGTCGCGGAACTGCTCCAGCGCGGCCGCGTTGTTCGCGAGGTCGCCGGCCGCCTGTTCCTTCTTCTCGCGGTAGTTATCGGCCACCTGTCGGCGCAAGTCTTTCGAGAGCTTGTCGAGGTCTTTCGCGTACTCCGACGCGCTGGGCATTCCGCCGCCGCCGACACCGCCGGGGCCGGGGATACCGGGCTGCGACGGCTTCTGGGCCGGAACCGGGATGCCAGTGGCCGGATCGACCGCGGCGGCCGCGACCGTGCCGACCGGGCTGACGTTCACCGCCAGCGCTTTCAGGTCCGGCGGGGCCGCGTTCAACAGCGGTTGCGCGGTGGACAGCGTGATGAGTGCATTCACCCAGTCCTCGCCGGTGCGCTGATCGATTGCGGCCTGATACTCGGCCACGATCGCGTCCTTGTCCTTGCCAGTCGCGCGGAACTTGTACTGCGGGCGCCACGACGCGCTACTGACCAAGTAGTTCAGTTTCACTGTGCCGGCTCCGGCTTTCTTGTCGAGCAGAATCACCGCGTCGCGCTCGGTGCGAATGCTGCCGCCGGACTTCTCGGCGAGGAGCCGTTGGGTGAACGCGATCTTCCCCTGAAGATCTTCGAGTTGCTGCTTGACGAGGAGTTGCTCTTTCACCCGCTTCGTGCGGTCTTCCTGAACGAACTTTGCCAGCGAGATGATCTTCTCCGGGTCGAGCATACCCTTGTCGGTGAGGTTTTCGAGCGACTTCGCGGTGAACCCTTCGAGCTTGTCGAGCAACTTCAGATTCTCGCCCATCGCCTTCAGATCGGACTCGAAGGTCTGCGTCTTCGTCTGGAGCGTCTTGATCTCGGTGTCGAGTTTGCGGACCTCTTCGCGGGTGTCTTCCGCGATGGCTCGCGTGCGGTAGCGGACGCTGAGGACGCGAATGTTGTCGTTCCCCTCGGCGTACAGCGAACTTTGCATCGTGAGCGGCGGAAGCGGGGACACGACGACTTCCGTGAGGCCAGCGCCATCGGGCACGGTGACCTCACGCGTGATCAGCGCGGTGTTCGCGTATACGGTGACCGCGGTCACCTTGCTCGGTGCGGGCTTCACCGCGTCGGCCTTGTCCTGCGCGCGGCTGCGAGCCGAGGAGGTGAAGAACGCAAGCCCGATGGCGAGGAGCGAGAGCCGGAGGAACATACTGAACTCCAGAGAGTGGCTTTGGCGAGCGTGTGCTGCGATTTGTGCAGGTTCAGGAAAGCCGTTTGCGGCTTCGCGAGTCGACTCGCGAAGCCGCAAACGGCGACAGGTGCGTTACTTCTTCTCCGGCGCGACCTCGAAGCCCTTGGCCTTCGCCTGTTCGCGGATCACAGATTTGAACGCCTCGTCGAGCGTCTTCTCGCCATCCGTCTTCGGCTTCTTGGCGAGTTCCTCGTCGATCTTCTTCTGACGCGAGACGGACAACTCCGCGATCTTCTTCTGGAGGGCGGCCCGCTCCTCGGCCTTCTTCTTCAGGTACGCGAGGCGGTCTGCGGGCTTGATCTTCTTCAGCTCGTCGCACAGGTCTTCTTCCTTGATCTTCGTGATGTCGAAGTCCTTCTCTTTCATCTTGTCAATGAGATCCCAGGTCGAGTTGCGGTACAGACCGCCAGCCTTCGTCACGCTGCGCTCGATGGCGGCGCCCTTCGCCCCGCCCGGTGCGGCCGGTGCGGCGCCTGCGTTCTTGTCCTGAATGGCTTGGTTCTCGAACTTCGCCTTGCCGTCGGCACCGTAAGCGACGTAGGTCTTGTTCAGTTCTTCGCCCAACTTGATGATCTGATCGTCAAACTCGGTCTTCACGACGACCTGAACCGCGGCCTTGTTCTGATCGATGTTGACGTGCCGACCGCCGCACGATTCCGAGAACGCGGCCCACGCGGGGATTTCGCTGTCCTGGCCGTACTTGCAGTAGATCGTGTTGACGACGATCCCGGCCTTCTTGGCCATCGTTGCGACGTCGTCGAGTGAAACCACTTTGTCCTGGTTCGCGGCCTCGTTGCCGCAGACGAAGACGATCTTCAGCGCGCCTTTCTCGGTGCTCCACTTCTGGTCTTCGATGGCGGTCTTGGTGACGCGGGCAACGAGTTCGTCACCGCCGCCGGTCTTCAGCGCGTTGAGCATTTTGTAGACTTCGTCGAGGTCTTCGGTCAGATCGACCTCTTTGTTCACCCACCCCTTCTTCGCGTCATACCGGTTGGCGCCGTAAGCGTACAGGCCGACGCGCAACTGCGGCGTGGGCTTGATGCGGGCCAGTTCGTTCACCACGTTCCAGAGTTGAATCTTGGCGGAGTCGATCAGTCCGTTCATGCTGCCTGACACGTCGAGGCAGATGACGATGTCGACGGGCTTGCCGGTTTCAGCGGCGGCGGGCTTGGCGACATCGACCGGCTTGGGTGCGTCGGCCGCGGTCAGCGGCAGCGCGGCGCCGAGCGCCAGAGCGACAACGCTCGCGAGAGCGGCGATACGGAGAGCGAGTGACATGTGAACCTCCTGATAGAGCGACTGCGACTACGGTACGGGCGCAATGGCCCGCTTCGTCATATCCGACGAGATTGTAAACGAATTGGCTTGCGGGGGGTGTAACGCTTCGGTAACTGCATCTCGCAGTCGCGCGCGGCGAGCCGTGAGTGACGAGCAAGAGGCAGAAGACCAGAAGCGAGAATGTCTCTCGTCTTCTGCCTCTTGCTCGTAACTCGCGACTCGTCACTTCTTCACTACACGGATCTCCACCTTGCGGAACTCGACGGGGTGGCTTTCCGCTTGCAGCGAGATGTAGCCTTCTTCGAGCAGCAGGTTTTTCTCGTCCTTGATGAGCTTCTTCGCGTCCGCATCCTTCGGGTCGAGTTGCGGCTTCTCGTACTGCATCACCAGTTCGCCCTCAACGAAGTGCTTCACGGTGCCGGAGCCGTTCACCTCGATCTCGGCGGTCACCCACGCGTCGCCGTGGTAGGTCTTCGACTTCGAGTTGGTGCAGTGCGTCGTGAACAACTTGCCGTCCAACACGACGTTCGTGCCGGGCGAACACATGTTGTTGGTCGTGCGGTTACCCTTGCCGAGACCGCCGAGGAACTGCGCCTCGATCGACACCGGGAACTTCTGATCCTTCGCCATCGTCTTCGGATCCTGGCAGTGGAACATGATGCCGCTGTTGCGGATCGCCCAGCCCTCGCCGCCCTTGCACTGATCGCCCACGAACCGGTACTCCACTTTCAGCCGGTAGTGCGAGAACTTGTCCTTGTAGAAGATGTGCCCGAACTTGCCGCCGAACTCCTTGTACTTGTCGTAACTCACCTTCATCACACCGCCCTCGACGCGGAACGTGTCCGCGTGGTTGTCACCGAGTTCGTAGCCGGTGATTTTGGGCGTCCAGCCGTCCATGTTCTTGCCGTTGAACAGCGGCACCCACTCGCCTTCTTTCGTGTCCGGTGCAACTGCGGAGACCGGGAGCGGAATGGTGACGACCAGCGCGAGCGGCACAAGAAAAAGTACCACGCGACCGAGAGAGGATAAGGTCATGACACACGCCCCCGTGAACGGAAGTTACACACCCGCGTAAGTGTATTGCGCGGCCGGGCGTGGATTCAGGACGATTGTCGCCACAGTTACCGGTCCTTGCTCCCGCCCGGCTGTTTCGGCTCGGTAGCCGGGTCCACCTTTGGCGGTTCGGGTACGGCGAGCGGAACGTCGTACCCGACCACCGGAACGGCGCCGATGTACGTGATCCATTCGTCAGCGAACTTCTTCAGCGCGACCGAGTCCGCCGGGCCATCGTCGGTTGCCGAGAGTTTGAACACACGAACGAACACGGCGTACGCGGTGCGCCCGTCGATCGGTAGGTCGCGTGGGAGTTTGTTCAGTTCCGCGACGTACTGCCGAAGTTGGTCCGGCTTCTGCTTCGCGAGGTAGTAATAGAGCGCCCATGAGGTCGCGTTCGCTTTGATCGCGAGCCGCTGCTGCTTCTTGCGCAGGGTCACCGCGGGGTCTTCCTGGTCCGTTGTGGGCGAGCCACCGGGGTTGGGCTGCATCGGCTGCGGCGGTTGACCGGGAACAGGCGGCGGAGGCACCACCACGACCGGTTTCTTTGCCTTCTTCGGAGCTGGGTCGGGGTCGTCGCCGTTCTTGATCCCGTTGAAATACACGTCGCCCAGAACGTTTTCGAGCAACCGGTCGGAGTCCGGGGGCAGTTCCTTCTTGCTCACGAAGTCGCGGTAGTATCGCTGAAGGACGTAGTTCGGCCCGCCATGACCAGTCGTCGGTGCGACGTGCATGAACGGCTTGTCGTCGTCCCCAATTGTGACATAAGCCGGGCCACGAGGCCGGGTGAAGAAATTGACGGACCCGTTGGTAAGCCAGGTCGGCAACGTGACGTGCTTCGGAAGCGTGCCGGTGACGTACAGCAACTGACGTGTCCCCTCGCGACTCACGGCCGCGATGTCGGCATCGTCGATTGCCAGTTTCTCGACCGCCGCGAGCGTGGACGCACGCGCCACGTCCTCAGGCCGGCTTCCCTTCTCCCCGGTGCCATCGAGTTTGGGAATCTGGCCGGAAAGAAGTTGGTCGCGGTTTAGCCCCTTCACGAACACTTGCTGGTTCTGCCGCAAGAACGACTGGCCGACATCGTCCATTCGTTCGGGCGAGAGGACGAGCAGGTTGTGATCCGGCGAGTAAAACGCATCGGCCATTGGAAGGCCGTCGAGCGCCTGATGCAGCCCACGCATCGCTCCACCATGCGGAGCAAGGATTGTGACGAGTGGCTTGTTCGGCACTGGGAGAACGACCCCACGGGTCGCATGCCACAGGTAAAACGCGGCGAAATTGTCGTTCAACTGCGTGATGCGGCGGTCCACCTCGCTACCCGGGTTGTCCACGTACGCGACCGCGTAATGTCCCACAGTCCGAACGTTCTTGTAGTCGAGCCGCACCTTCCAATCTTCGGCGTCGCTCGACTGGGTCGCGGGTCCGGTTACGGCCTTCTGCATCGTTCCCCACGCGGTCACGAACGACTTCACGTCGCGATCCGTGATCGCGGGTGGCTTTCCGGCCGCGACAGTCATCAGTTCGTCGGCGTACGCGACGGCCTGCTTCGCGAACCCGGACTGGAGCGCGAGGACCATTGCGTTGTACAGCAACTTGGGATCGTTCTTACCACGCTCCCACGCCTGATACGCCTCGCGCAGTTCCGTGCCGCGGGTCTTCTTCAACTCGGGCGTGCTGAGCAACTGGTTGTACAGTTGGATGCTGCTGCTGTCGATAAAGAGGCTTCCGCTTTGCTTCTGCCCGTAGTACTGGACGTCGAACTTGTAGAACCGCGGGTTGTTCTCCTCGTGGAAATTCTTCGTTGCGTCGAGCGGCTTCTGGAGGAAATCAGTTTCCAACGGAATCACAACCACGATCGAGCGGGTGGGGTCGCGCTCGGCCGCACCTAGGCCCACGCCTGCGCCTCCCGGCCCGATCGCCATGCCACCAGGGCCGGGCGGCGGCCCCTTCGCTCCTCCCATAGGTTTTCCACCCGGGTCGATCACGCCGGGGCCACCGGGAACGCCCTCCGAGCCGGGACCGGTGCTACTGCCTTCGAGCAGCACGCGGATGATGATGTACCCTGCGAAGGTGGGCGTCGCAGTCGCGAACAGGAACACCGCGACCGCCAGCAGAAGCCGTTTCATTGAGTTCTCCCTTACAGCGGGATTTTGCAATGTGTCTATTGTTCCCCGTGGCACAGCTACGGGCAACGTGAAAGTCGCGGTGCGTTACGTCACTTCTTCGCGGGTGCAAAGTCGATCGTCGTCTGCGCGTTCCCTGGGAACATGGTCGTGCTGCGCTTCGGGTTGTTGCGAATCCCGGTGAGCCGAGTCTCCAACCATTCGATATCCACCCGGCTCGCGGCATCCGGTTTCCCCAAACCATCGACCTTGTCCATGGGCGCGAGGATCTTCGGGATCACTTCCTTGAAGAGTTCTTCCAAGGGCACGGGAACCAAAGCGGCAGCGAACTTGTTCGGCAAGGTGATATCGAAGTCGGGGTCGAAGAGCGGACGCCAGTTCCGAATCGCTTCGGCGATCCGCAGCGAGTACGAGCGCCAGGGCAATTTGCGGTCGAACGCATCCTCCGCGCGAGGTCGCGCGAACGTGACGAGGGCAAAGGTGACTGCTTCGACAGCCGCGTCCGCGTTGTACTTCACCGCAACGACGCGATCGCCCTTGGCTTCGGCCGGTGCCATGTTGCAAATCCCAATGACTGCCTCGGCCGCGTCCGCGGGACCAGGCGCCGGGAACATCTTCGGATCGCCGAACGCGACCACATCCGGGTCACGGAGCGAGCCACGGGTTAGCGCGACGCGGGTAAGTGTGTAGACCGGATAGAGCGGTCCGTTCGGCCCGGTGACGACAACGTACCGCACCTGCGCGAGAGCCTTAATCGCCTGTCGGCGGACGAGTCGAATCACCGCGAGTTGGTCCAGTGTCGCGTTATCCGCCTTGTTGTCAGGAAGGCCCGCGACGAGCAGCGCCGGGTTCGTGATGCAGTCATCGATCGCCTTCACAAGCGCGCCGACCATTTTCGGGTCGTCCGTTTGCCCCGGATGGTTGCGGGTCTTCAGCCAGTTCGGGTCAGACGCGGCGAGCAGGTTCGCAGCGGCGTGGAACAGATAGTACTTGACCTCGGTGCGGGTATTCGCGTTCGAGATAAGTTCCGTGAGCGTGGCATAGTGGGCCGTTGAACCACCCTTGCAGATGTACGCCAAGACGCGAGCCGCGTTCACGCGAACGATCGGCTCCGGGTCGGTTTCGATTAACTTCTTGAACGTGGCATCGAGCGCGGCGCCGAGTTCGCGAGCGTACACGGCCTGGTCCGGCCCGACCTTCCGTGTTCCGGTTCCCGGTTCCCACACGAACCGGTCCAGATCCTGGAGGATGCCCTCCGGGCCATCGATGCTGAGTACCCGCGTGCCCGGCGCAGGCAGTTTGAACTCCTGTGGAGCCTTATAAACGGACGGGTGCGCAACCACATCGGCGTAGTACTTCGCGAACTTGGCGAAGTTCTCCTTGGCCGCTTTGAGTTCTTCCTTCGGGATGCCGCCTCGCGGTATGTCGCGGTATTCGACGACCTTGCCGACGGCAGCGCTGTCCTTGGTCGGCAGCGCCATCGGTTGTGCCCTTGCGGACCCGGCGAAGAGTGCGAACCCGGCGCCAACGAGAAGTGTCCAGGCGGTGGAGCGTGCAAGCGTCATCGGTTTCCCCGAACCGTGGGATGTGGTGATCGGCTACGACCAGAACGGTGCCGAGCGAGTTCTCGTTGGTCACCCTGCTTCAGGCTAACGAAGGGGTTCGCGTGTTGCAAGGGATCGCCGCTTCGCTTCGCCCACGAAACGCGAGGTCCGCTCGATGCCACCGGTCGCGTGCGGATCGCGGTCGCGTGACGTTGCCGTTTCGGTGGCGAGGGGTTACAAAGCAGGTGTCGGACGGATCGGGCTGTAGCGCAGCTTGGCTAGCGCGCTTGCTTGGGGTGCAAGAGGTCGTGGGTTCAAATCCCGCCAGCCCGACCTGGCCCCGGTGACGACAGGAGTTGTCACCGGGGCGTTTTCATTGACATTTCCAGCACTTCCGAGTTCAGTCCGCACATCGCTCGAACGGAATGCAACTCCAACTGTCCACAGATGAACCAACTGCCATTGCGGCAAGAACAGCCTCGTTCAGGTTAGACACGACCTCGATCGCCGGATGCTATGAATTGCTTCGCGAGGTGCGGAACACAGCGCGGCTCTCCCGGCTCCCCTGCACACCCGGATTGGGTCGCGTTTGGAGTTAGAATGACCGCAACCCCGACTGTTGGTCTGGAACAACGGTGAAGATCTTGTCGACCTTGGTGGTTTTGAACACCTCGAGAATGTCCTCGTTGACGTTGCAGAGTACCAACACGCCCTGAGCTGCCTGGAGTTTGCGGTGCAGGGCGATCAACTTGCCGAGCATGCTACTGGACCAGAACTCGACGTTGCTCAGGTTCAACAGCAACTTTCGACGACCGAGATCGTCCACGAGGTGGAACAGATTGGCGCTGACAGGGAAAGCATCATCAAGGACCATCTTTTCAACGAATTTGACCACCGTGACGTCCTCGATCTCCTCGACTTCAATTCGAGAACGGCGTGCGGGTGACGACGACATGGTGCAGTGACCTCAACGCGAACAAACGAACGGATTGGTCCACGAAGTTGAACCCACTTCTATCCTACATCGAACCGGGCGCCCGTGTCGGGTAGACTAACTTACCTTATGAAAGGAGTCTCCAGTGCCCTCATTCGGTGCGCACCTGTCAATCAACCGCGGACTGCACAACGCGATCACTGCCGCGGTCGCGCTGCGGTGCGACACACTTCAAATCTTCACCAAGAACGCGAGCCACTGGAACGCGAACCCGCTCACACAAGACGACATCGCCCAGTTCCGCCGGGCCGCGTCCGCGTCGAGCCTCGCGCATCTCACCGTTCACGATTCGTACCTCATCAACCTCGCGTCGCCGGACGACAGTCTCTACGCGAAGTCGGTCGCGGCATTCGTCGATGAGATGGAACGTGCCGAAGCGCTCGGTATCTCTTATCTCGTCACGCACCCAGGCGCACACACCGGCAGCGGCGAAGAAGCAGGTTTGGTGCGTGTGATCGCGGGCTACGAGGAGGTTCACGCACGCTGCGCCGGATTCAATGTCCGCGTGCTGATCGAGACGACCGCGGGGCAAGGCACGGCGCTCGGCCACCGGTTCGAGCACCTCGCGACAATCCTCCAACGAGCCACGTGCGCCGACCGCATGGATGTGTGCCTCGACACGTGCCACGTGTTCGCCGCGGGCTACGCGCTCGCCGCAGAATCAGACTACGCCGCCACTTTCCAGCAGTTCGACGAACTCATCGGTCTGGCGCGCCTGAAGTTGTTCCACGTCAACGACAGCGCGAAGCCGTTCGGCAGTCGCGTGGACCGGCACGCGAGCATCGGATTGGGCGAGATCGGTGCGGAGGTGTTCCGGCGTCTCGTCACCGACCCGCGATTCACCGACCGCCCAATGATCCTCGAAACACCCAAGAAAGACGACGACGGGAACGGGATGGACGCGGTGAACCTCGCGCTGCTCCGCTCGTTCGCGACCGACAACGTCGCCCGCGCCGGCTGATTGCGACGGAGATTCCGAAGAAGCGGGTCAAGACCAGTTTCCCGCAAGCCGATGAATGGTGTGCGAAGGTTAACGGCCCCTCACCACGGTGCCGCGACCAACGCAAGGACTCGCACGCCTGACCGGTCCCCAGCCCGGTTTGATGTGCGATTCGGTCGGCGGGAAGAGGCGCAGCGGGTTGCGATCCGGCATCCCCAGTTGCTGTGAATCCGCCCGCGGAAGCCGTGTCCGGTACGATCGGGTGCTCGGCCCCCGACGACACCCGGTCCCGGACCTTCCCGCCACCGACCGGTCGGCTTCGGCGCAACTGATTCTCACCAGGAAGTCGGATCGCGAGGCACGACGCCGAGCGACCCATCTTCCGACGCACCAAGCTCCCGCCGGAGCCGGCCGACGCTCCTCTCCGCACGTCACTTGACCAATCACCCACCTGCCATATCCCATCAACGCGCCGCGCCAGCGATCGCCCCTGACTCGCGGCTAACCAGACCCATTACCTGACGACACCACAATGAGCACAATTCGCGCGTTGAAAGCCCGTGAGATTCTGGACAGTCGTGGGAACCCGACCGTCGAGGTCGAGGTTCATCTGACGTGTGGCACGTTCGGCAGCGCCGCGGTTCCGAGCGGGGCCAGCCCCGTCGCGCACGAAGCCGTCGATCTGCGCGCCGGCGACAAGAAGCGTTACGGCTGCAAAGGCACGCTCACAGCCGTGAAGAACGTGCTCGACGCCATCGCACCAGCGGTCACCGGTCTGAAGGTCTACGATCAGGCCGCAATCGACCGGAAGATGATCGATCTCGACGGCACCCCGACCAAGGCCCGGTTCGGCGCGAACGCGATTCTCGGCGTGTCGATGGCTGCGGCGCACGCCGCCGCGAACGCGCTCGGCCAACCGCTATTCCGCTACGTCGGCGGAACCAGCGCGTGCGTGCTGCCCGTTCCGCTCATGAACATCCTCAACGGCGGCAAGCACGCGGACAGCACCGTGGACTTCCAGGAATTCATGATCGTGCCCATTGGCGCGACCAGCTTCCGCGAAGGTCTCCGCATGGGCGCGGAGGTGTTCCACAGTCTCAAGAAAGTGCTGCACGACAAGAACCTGAACACCGCGGTCGGCGACGAGGGCGGATTCGCACCAAACATCCCGTCCGCCGATGATGCGCTCGCGACGATCTCGCAAGCCATCGAGAAAGCCGGGTACAAGGTCGGCGAGCAGATCGCGTTCGCGCTCGACGCGGCCTGCACGGAGTTGTTCGAGGAGGCGAAGCACCTGCACAAGAAGGAAGGGTACTGCTTCTTCAAGAGCGACCCGAAGAAGGTCATTTCGTCTGACGAGATGATCGACCTTTGGGCCGGGCTGTGCGCGAAGTACCCGATCATCTCCATCGAAGACGGGCTTTCGGAAGACGACTGGTCCGGTTGGAAGAAGCTGACTGCAAAACTCGGCTCGAAGGTTCAACTCGTCGGTGACGACCTGTTCGTGACCAACACCGCACGTCTGAAACGCGGCATTGCCGAGGGCTGCGGGAACAGCATTCTGGTGAAGGTGAATCAGATCGGCACGTTGACGGAAACGCTCGAAGCGGTGGAGACCGCGAAGCGGAACAAGTTCACCGCGATCATGAGCCACCGCAGCGGCGAAACCGAGGACGTGACGATCGCGGACCTCGCGGTCGCGACGAACTGCGGCCAGATCAAGACAGGCTCCGCGAGCCGCACCGACCGCATCGCGAAATACAACCAACTGCTGCGAATCGAGGAATGCCTGGGGGCGGCCGCCGTCTATGGAGTGGAGTTGCGCCGCTAGCAGTTGAGCCGCAAGCGGCAAAGACGAGAACGATCATGCCGACCTTCATCAGTGACCCAGTGCCGGCGGTGTACCTCTTCTGGGCCGCCGCGCTGATCGGAACAGCCGCGGTCGCGGCGCAGCGCCAGGATCGCAAATCGGGCGTGACGTTCCTCAGCGTGGCGGTTCTGTTTGCCGTGCTGTTTCTCCTCGACCGGTTCATCGATAGCCCGCGTGAAGAGGCGGTCAAGAATGCGCAAGCAATGGCTGCCGCAGCGGACACGAACAACCCAGACGAGTTCGTGAAGCACGTCGCGGACCCGTTCGTCTACTACAGCGAAGGGCCACCGCGAACCGTCACGCGATCCGAACTGAAGAGTTCGCAGTTCTGGCCCATGCTTCGACAGTTCAACGTCCACGTCGCGGTGTGGAGCTTTTCACGTGGCGATGTGAAGGTGATTGACGAGAACACCATCGAGATCGGGTTCCTGGCGAAGGGTGAATCGCGGAACGACATGAAGGGGGTGCCGCTGTACATCCGCGCGACGTACAAGCGGCAGAGCGATGGGACGATGAAGCTGAGTGAGTTCCGTACCTTCGACGCGGTGAATCACGAGAAGCCATTCACCATCCCGAACTTCCCGTGAGCGGACCGCGACTTTCCCATCGATGCTGAAACTGACCCTTCGCGCCGTCGTTGATCCCGACTGGAATTCGACAGCGCCACGCCGGAGTTGGTCGCGAGCCTGTCACCGCGAAAGCTTGGTTAACACGCCGGTTCGTCAACTCACTCACGGCCGGCGGCGTGCGACTGGCGGTACGATCTTCAGCCAGCGTTCCGGCAACTCCAGTCGCTTCCCAGGTTCGATACCGCTCGCGGTGAACACGTTCGGCTGTGCGGCGCGGGCCTGCACCAACAGCGTCGCGGCGCCGCCCGCGAACGCGGTCGCGACACCGGGACCGCTTGCGGTCTGCGCGCCGAAGGTAACCGCATCGGGGCCGACCAGGTCCGGCTTCCCGCGAAGCGTCAGACCGGTTCCGCCGCCCACCAGTGAACCGGTCACGGCTGTGCCCACGGTGATCGCACCGAGCGCGTCGCCAGGAATGCCCACACCGGCCGTCGGCGCGGTGTACGAGCGGAACACCGCCTTCGGTTCGCCGGCCGCGGTATTGAGCGTTTCGATCGCGAGCCGCGGATAGATCTCCACAGTGCGCCGTAGCGCCGGGATAAGCGAGTCCGCAACCGCCGCAGATTCCAACACCAGTGCGTAGCGCCCGGCCTCTGGAACTGTGAACTCCATCAACTGCTCGAACACCAGGAACGTTCGCGTCCTATAGATCACGGTTGGCACGCTCACCGAGCGCGCCGACTCTTCCATTTCATCACTCGAGCGATCTGTCCCTTTTGGGTCGATCTGCCGCCAAACGCGAAGCGTGAGCGGGTACACCGGGATGTCGGCCTCCGCGAAGTTCGGATCAGCCGGCTCACGCCACTGCACCACCAACCGCAACTTTGTCCCCATTGCAAGTTCAGGCGTCACGTCGCCGTTCGCGGCGCGTGTCCCGAGGAAGTTCATCGCCGGCGACCAGTTATCGCCGTGCTGCAGCATCCCCAGCTGAACCTCCCCCGCGGCGGCCAACAACGCTCTCAGGTCTGCGGGCACGTAGTCCGGGATGCGGAGCCGCGGAGGTCGCGTGAACTCCATCTGACCGTCGCGGTTGGCATCGAGGAACAGCCCGCCCCACACCGACGCGCCGGCGGCGCTCGCGGACTGCACCCACACCAGCGGCGGCTTCTGCGGGGCCAGCGGCTTCACCACACGCGGCGGCAAGTCGCTCGCAAGCCGGTCCACGATCGCGGCGAACTCACCGATCGAATCGAGTGGGTAGCCCGACTCCCACACCAGCGTGTTCACAATTACCTGTCCGCCTGCGAGCGCCGTAGTGATTTCCTTCTGGTACTTGTTGAAGCGGGTTGAGAGGGCGGTCAGTTCCTTCTCCCGCACGAAAATCGCGTCGAGGGCCGCTTTCGTCTTCTCGCGAAGCGCGATCGCGACCACGTTGTCGCTCAGGTCCGCAAACGCAGCCTTGTACGCGGCGATTGCTTTCGTGCGATCGGCGTCGAGCGCCGTGTTCCGCGTGGCCAGTTCGGACAGGCGTACGAGGAGCGCGTCCGTGTATTCGATGTCGCCTCGTGCGAGCCGGATGATCGTGTTCAGGTGGAAGAACGAGCCTGGGTCGATGCGAACGAGAACGAGGTCGCAGTCAGGCGCACCAGCGGCCAGCACCTTCGCCGCCGCGACCCCGGTGCCGAGGCGCGTTGGGTCTACCTTGAACGGCAGCAGGTCCGGCGAAAGCTCAGCCGTCAGGTCCACGATCTTCGTTCGCTTTGGCAGTTCAGTGCCGATGAGCTTGTCCACGCCGGTAAAGTCGGAGCCGATGAGAACGACTTTCACGCCCGCGCCGGTGTAGCCGAGTTTGTGCAACTGGTCGAGTCGCGCAGCTTTGAGTACTTCAGCTGCGGTCACGCCCGCTGCGCCAACGGCGGTCGCGATCGTCTCCGCGCCCGGTCGCGGTAGCCGGACACCGAGTACGCCAGGTTCCTCCGAGAAAGTTTCGACGTACGCCCCGCGTTGCAACCGCACGCTCACGATGTTCCCGATGACGCCTTCGAGCGTCGAGCCGGTGTAGCGTCCCTGGATCAGGGTCGTGAGCGATTCGAGGTTCAGAACCCGGTTCGCAAAGATGATCTCCACGCGAAGCGGTGCGTCCTTTGTCGCTGGGTCCAGGAGCAGCGTCCGCAGGTCGGCGGAGTATTTCAGTTGGAGCGGAAGAACCGGAGTCGGGATAAAGGGCGCAGCGAACTTCGTGATCGGCAACACTTCCGCCCAAAGGATCGGATTGCGATCCTTTAGGGGCACCGGCAACTCCTTCGTCCGAAGTTTCGGCAGGAACCACCCGCCCGGTTGGGTTCGCACATCCGTCACCAACAGCTCAACACTCTTCGCTTGAATCGCCCCGCGAATGAGCGTGTACCCCTGCGTGTCGTAGCCAAGCGCCTCCACAAAACCGAGGCGAGCGAGGTGCGCGACCGTTTGCTCGTGCAGTTGCTGTTGCGCCTGCGGTAGATACCCGCCGCGCAACCCGAGTTTGACCGCGACCGGTTTATCGCCCTCCACCGGAATCACGAACCCGTCCGGCACGAAGAGGATGTTCTGGACACGGACATGATCCAACACTTCGAGTACCCGCGTACCGGGGATCGTGCCGGAGAATCGCTCTGAAGTGGGGTCGAGTATGTCGAGGTCGTAGTCGGGTTCGTTCTTCCGCGCGTCGTCGAAACCGAGCTTCGCGAGGTATTTCTGGAGGTCAAGGTACTGCCGGACACGCTCATCGCGATCAGCCCGGATGCGGTACCGTATCTCGATTTTCATCTTCTCCGCGCGCGGGGGTTCCTTGACTTGTGCGGGCGCGAGCGTCGCGACGAACGTCAGCGCTACAGTGACCAGTGCGAAGCGAGTGATTGTGTGCGTCATGGTGGCGTCCAAGTCCGGGCGCACGACAGTGGTGCGCATTTATCGTGACCGGCGGGAGCGAACTTGCCAAGCCTCCAGCGTGAAAGAAGTGGTGACAGCCCGCCGCACGACGCGAACAACCGGAACGGCGAAGGTGATGAGAAGTGGGGTTACGCGGAAAAAGGCGAACGGCCGGTGTAAGCCGGCCGTTCGCCCGCTTACTTCACGGTGCCCGGTGTGAGCTTGCCGAGGTTCGCGAACAGCCCGACCAGCGACGCCATCAACTTCTTGAAGTCACCTTCGTGCAGGCTCTCGTTCGGTGCGTGCGCGTTGCTCGCGGGGTCTTCGATGCCCATGAGCAGCGCCGGCGCGCCGCCGAACAACTCGGAGAGCGGCCCGACGAACCCGATGGTGCCGCCGCAGCCGATCGCGACTGGGTCGCGGTCGAACCCGGTGCGCATCGCGGAAAGCGCCGCCTCGAATGCCGGGCCGTTCGGATCGGTCATCCACCAGTCCACCGGCGGCCCGGCCGGCGTCACGGTCACCTCGCAGCCCCACGGCGGGTTCGCCGTCAGGAACGCGGTGAGTTTCTCCCGCACGTGTTCCGGCTTCTGGTCCGGCACGATGCGGCAACTCACGATCGCCGATGCCTTCGGAAGCACCTGGTTGGAAGCGCCCTTCAGCGAACTCGCCTCCTGCGCGATCACCGTGATCGCGGGTCGCCGCCAGCATTGCGCGTAATCGCCATAGCCCTTCTCCATCGTGAACCGTGCGCCGGGGACCATGCCGATTGCTTGCCGCATTTTCTCCAGATCCGACGGCAGTTTGCTGAACGCGGCCTTCTCCTTCTCGGTGAGCGGGCGCACCTGATCGTAGTAGCCGGGGATCGGCAGCGGGCCGTTGTCCCAGTAGAGCCGGCCGAGGACCGCGTTCAGCGCAATGGCCGCGTCCGGCAGGCTCCCGCCGCCCATGCCGCTGTGAACCGGCATCTTAGCGGTCGTCACGTCCACGCGCACCGCGACGATCCCGCGAAGCGAGTACGTGATGCTCGGAATCCCGACCTCGATGTTCTCCGTGTCGCACACGACGATCACGTCGGACTTGAGCCGGTCGCGGTGCGTGTCGAAGAACTTCAGTAGGTTCTTCGAGCCAACCTCTTCTTCGCCTTCAACCAGCATCTTGATGTTGACCGGCAGCGTGTTACCGGTCTTGCGGTACGCGGCCACCGCGCCAAGTTGCGCCGAGATAGCGGCCTTGTCATCGGCAGACCCGCGAGCGTAGAGCCGCCCGTCGCGCCGGGTGAGTTTCCACGGGTCGCTGAGCCATTGCTCGACGAAGTTCACCGGTTGCACGTCGTGGTGCGCGTAGAGGAACACTGTGGGCTTGCCGGGTGCTTCGAGCCATTCGCCGTACGCGTAGGGCAGCGATTGCCCGACGCGCAGGATATCGACGTTGTGCAGCCCGGCTTGGCGCATCTGGTCGCAGGTGAGCTTCGCGGTGCGGTCGATCTCCGGGTTGTGTTCGCCGTCGGTGCTGATGCTCTGGATCGCGACCAGATCGGCCAGCCCGCGAACGATCTCTTCGTGATTCTTGTTCAGCCAGTCGAGTGCGGCGGCTTGCATGGGAGGATGCTCCGGTGCTGGGAGAGGGTGTGATCACTCTACCGGTCGGGTATGCTGAGGGAAAGGCAGACCCCTCCCCAACCCCTCCCCTAAGAAGGGAGGGGCTTCAGACCGAAACCAAGGGGGACCACGAACGCGCAGCGTTCGCGTCTTAGCCCCTCCCTTCTTAGGGGAGGGGTTGGGGAGGGGTTCTTCCTGCACCACGAGGCACACAATGTCCGCATCTCCTTCGACTCTGGCGAACGAACTGCAGTTCCGTGCGAAGTTCCTCAAGGTCGCGTGTCTGGCCAACATCGTGTTGTTCGTGCTGCTGATCGGCGGCGGGACCGCGTTGCTCACCACGGTGGCGCGTGCGACCGGCGCCAGCACCGCCGCGGCCGACGAGAAGGACATCCGCGCAGTGCTCGACGCACAGGTGACCGCCTGGAACAAGGGCGATCTCGACGGCTTCATGGCGGGCTACTGGAACGACGAAGGTCTTACCTTCATCTCCGGCGGCGACATAACGAAAGGCTGGAAGCCGACGAAGGAGCGTTACGAGAAGCGGTACAAGGCCGACGGCAAGGAGATGGGGAAGCTCACGTTCAGCGAGTTTCACATCGAAGCGTTCAGCCCGAACGCCGCGATGATGCGCGGCAAGTTTGAACTGACCTTCGAGAAAGAGAAGGACGAGAAGAAGAAGACCGCGAGCGGGCGCTTCACGTTGATTCTTCGCAAGACGCCGGACGGGTGGAAGATCGTCCACGACCACACCTCCGCGGAGGAGAAGAAGTGAGCAACGAGCGTTCCCGAGTCCGACGGTGGCTCAATCGCGGAACCGCGGTCGGCCTCATTGCTGGATTGGTATTGGGCTTCGTGTTGACGACCGCGCACTTCCAGCAGCGCGGGCTTTTGGGAGTGCACGCGGACCAAGTGAAGAAGGAAGAGAAGAAACCGTTCGACCCACAGGAGCAATCGAAGGAAGCCGCAAAGAACGGGTGTCTCAACGTCTCTCGCGCCATTGAGGCTTACACCTCGAACCCGGCGAACCCGAACTCGGACCCGCCGACCCAACTGCAAGATCTGATCCAGCCGCCATTTGGCGGCCCGTCGTTATTGCGGAATGGGGAAAGAGACCTACAAGACCCGTGGGGCAAAGAGTATCAGGTCGATGCCCAAACGCGCAACGACGGCACTCCGTACATCCTCGTCTTCACTCGCGCACCAGACGGGACACCCATTAGTCAGCACGGAATTGGCCGAGAATCGCGGATGGAGAAGTGAAATCAGGCTGGGCCGGTAAGCCTTCGGGGACGCTGCCAACCCCTCGGCTCACCGTCTCCGATGCGCGCCGCGACTTACTTATTGCCGCGCGGGGGAACTTTTTTCTTGCGGTCACATTCGCGGTGTGTTTTGTAGGGTGGGTCAAGGCTTTGCGCAGGCCCACCACGCATCTGAAATCGCGAAGACGGTGGGCCTCGAAGACTCGACCCACCCTACAAGAGGTCAGCATGAACACACTCTCCCGCCGCTCGTTTCTCGCTGCCGGCGCTGCACTCGCCTCGGGGGGCTTATGCCCCCCGCTCACCCAAGCAGCAGACGAAGCCGCGAAGTTCAAACTCGGCACCGTCACCTACAACGTGCCGCAGAACTGGGATCTGCCCACGCTCCTCAAGGTGTGCAAGCAAACCGGAATCGCGGCCGTCGAGTGCCGCACCACGCACAAGCATGGCGTCGAACGCACGCTCACCGCGGACCAGCGCAAGGACGTGAAGAAGCAGTTCGCGGACGCGGGCGTCGTGTTCTGGGGTTGCGGTAGCGTGTGCGAGTTCCAATCCACCGACGCCGCGGTCGTGAAGAAGAACGTCGAAGACTGCAAAGAGTTCGTGAAGTTGGTTCACGATATCGGCGGCACCGGCGTGAAGGTCCGACCCAACGGCATGCCGAAGGGAGCCGACGAACAGAAGATCTTCGAGCAGATCGGGAAAGCGCTTCAAGAGTGCGGCAAAGCCGGTGCGGACGCGGGCATCGAAATCTGCGTCGAGGTTCACGGTGCGATCACGCAGATCCCCAAGAACATGAAGACCATCATGGAGGTGTGCGGCCACAAGAGCGTCGGCGTGACGTGGAACTCCAACCCCACCGACGTGGAGAACAAGTCGGTCGCGGCGAACTTCGCGCTGCTGAAGCCGTGGATCCGGTCGGTCCACATCAATGACCTGACCAACGACGCGGCCGGCAAGTACCCCTACCGTGAACTGTTCAAGCTCCTTCGCGGCATCGGCTACGACCGCTACACGATGTGCGAGGTCGGCAAGTCCTACGACGTGGCCGAGGGCGCCGAGTTCTTCAAGGGCTACAAGAAGTTGTGGGACGAGTTGGTGAAGGGTTAATGGTTCAAACCCCTCCCCAACCCCTCCCTGCTTAGGGGAGGGGTTGGGGAGGGGTCTTGCTGCGGTCACCACTTCGCGTCGTCGTCGAATGCGCCCCACTTGGGTACATCGGGGACGGCACTCAGCCTCGCAGCGCGGGCCTTCAGCACCGCGTCCGCGAGTTCCAGATCGTCCTTCGTCGTGATCTTGAAGTTCACCGGTGCGCCGGGCACCACCACCACCGCGTGCCCCAGCGCTTCGATCAGTTGCGCGTCGTCGGTGATCGGAACGCCGAGCGACGTGCGCTTCGCGTACGCCTCCACGAGCCAGTCGCGGCGGAACACCTGCGGCGTCTGCGCCTGCCACACACCGGCGCGCGGCACCGTTCCCGTAATGCGGTTGCTCGCCGCGTCCACCTGCTTGAGCGTGTCCGCGACCGGCACCGCGAGCATCGCGGCCCCGTGTTCGTCGGCCGCGCGAACCACGGCATCGACCAGCACGGAGGTAACGAGCGGGCGAACCGCGTCGTGGACCGCGACCAGTGGCACGCTGTCGGGGATGCGTGCGAGTGCGTTCGCGACCGACTCGAATCGCTCCGCTCCACCGGTCACCACTTCCACCTTCTCCGCGTGAACGAACGCGATTAGGTGCCCGAACCGCGTCCGGAAGTCGTCGCGGTCTTCTGGCGCGATGACGAGATAGATCTTGCTCACGTCGCTTCGGGACCAGAACACCTCTGCGGTTCGCTGCCACACCGGGCGCCCGTCCAGCGAGACGAAAGGCTTCTTCTCCATCCCACCGAACCGCGACGACCGACCGGCCGCCGGAATGATGACCGCGAACTGCGACATGATGGAACCCGCCTAACGGGGCGAACTCAGGACGTGGCTTCCGTTCGTTTTAGCAGTTCTTCCCACTCCGCGAACAGCGCGCGCCAGTGCGCCACCGCCGACGCGCGCTCCGCCAGTTCGCGCTCGACCGACGCGGTCAGTTCGTCCGCGGCCCGCAGGCGCGATTCCCATTCGTCGAGGCGCGCGTCGAGCCGGTGGAGCGCCGCGGGCGGTTCCCCTTCCCCGGCGGAAGGCGCGACGGCGCGCTCGCACCGCTCCTCACGCCGGTCGAGCGCACGCGTCGCGGTCGCGAGCGCGGTTTCCATGCGGTCGAGCGCGTCCTGCCATTGAGCAATCGGAAGCGAATTCATCCGGCCCCTTCATCGGAGGTCAAGTGCGTAAGCTGGGCGGCTCGTACCCCCAGGTTCGCGCGACCGCAAGCCGAGTTTCGTGGACTTTTTGCTTGCGGCAGCCGCGAGCGCTCGCTATTCACCCGCTCTGAGTTGGGGGACTCCTCGCACGGACTTCGACGGGGGTCGAGGTTCGCGTGGGACGAATTGGGGGACGCGGACAGCATCTGCTTCGGCGGGTGCCGTGCGCGGGGAGGATATGCCGTGTACGTTGCCTGCTCGACGCTAAGTTTCAGCAAGGTGTCGCTGGAGGACGCCCTTCGCACCGTTCGCGAGATGCGGTTCGCCAAGGCCGACCTCGCGATCCACGACGGCAGTCCACACCTCACGCCCGCGGAGGTGGCCGACGACTTCGACCGCACCACCTTACGCCTGAAGGCCGCGAACCTGCCACTCGCCGCGATCCATCTCGTCATCGACGCGCCCGATACGGCCGAGACGCGGACACGGTTTCGCGCGGTCTGCCGGCTGGCGCGAGTCTCGACCGTGCCACTCGTGACGATCCCGGCCGCGCCGCTCGGTAGCGACCTCGATGCCGAAGTCGCCCGGCTACAGGAATGGGTGCGGATCGGGGAAACGGAAGGCGTGATTCTGTCCGTCGAAACGCACACCGACACGGTGACCGCGGACCCGCTCGGCGCCGCAGAACTGTGTCGCCGTGTGCCCGGTCTGGCGCTCACACTCGACCCCAGCCACTACCACGTCGGACCGCACTCGAAGACCGATTACGACAATCTTTACAAGTTCGTGCGCCACGTTCGACTGCGCGACACCGGCAAGACGCCAGCCCAGTTCCAGGTGCGCATCGGTCAGGGCGAACTCGAATACGGCAAGGTCATCACGCAACTCGACCGCTTCCGCTACGACCGGGCGCTGACGGTGGACATCCGCGACGTGCCCGACAGCCCGTTCCCGGTCGAACCGGAAGTGCGGAAACTGAAGTACCTTCTCGAATCGCTCGTGTGAGTCGCGGATCAGAACACGACCAGTAGCGAACGAAACCGCGGAACACGAGGCTCTCGCACTCTGGCGCCGCCGCCGGTTCGGCATCCGCTTCACGAGCGTCGTGAAGCCGACCTCCGGGGCGGGGAACGCGGTTCGCCACCTGCACCTTGTCCAGCTACCCGTCACAACAGCCTGTCCCAGCACTCGCGCACGCAACGGTGTCGCGCCCCAGCGTGGAAGAGCCATCTGTTGGCGGCTAATCCGCTCGAAGTCCTATGTGCTGGCCGTGTTGCTGTTGCACAGTTGGTAGGGCGAGGTCGTCCTCGCAATGGTGAGTGATCACGGCACCATCATCGGCACCGGTGGCATGGTGCGTAACCGGAGGCCGCCGCGGGCGTAGTTCCCGTCGCACGGGCTGAGCGCCGGCGGCAGGTACATCCAGTTCGGCCCGCTCTGACCGTCCTTCAGTCCTTCCTGGTACAGCTTCGTCATCACTTCCTGGTTGAAGATCACGGCCGAGTCCGCGCGGATGTCCGCATTCTGGCGGAGCGCGACCGTGTGATATCGCATCCCCGCGAGCCGCGTTTGCCAGTACATGTTCGCCAGTTCCGCTCGGCAGTGTGCGGACAGCAGCGCGGCCGCGCTCGTCCTCAACACGGAGAGGATACGAAGCCGCACCGGCCCCTCGTCCGGGTACAGTGTACCGGCCACGATCGCGTAGAAGTTCGCGATCTGCTTCGGGTTGGGTTCGCCCACGCTCGCGAACACGCCGGGCGGCATGAACAGCGGTGCGGTGATGCCGCCATCCAGGTGGTACTCCATCTCCTGGCGACCATCAACCGCGATGCGGAACGGTACCGGTGGCAGCACGCCGGGGATCGCTGCCGACGCGAGCAACACGTCGCGGAACAGGTCGCACCCTTCGGGGCACGGGCGGCACGCGATCGCGCCCATGTCCCAGATCACAGCGCGCTTTGTGCGCAGGTCGGTGGTGCCGACGTACAGCCGCCGACCCTTGCGGTGTTCGACCGCGATCCGCTCCATGAGGTTCTGGTCGATCTGGGATGCGATCAGTTTCCGCAGTGGCGCGGAAGTGGCGAGCGCGTCGCGGAACGGAATCGTGACCCACATGCGCACGCGGAAGATGTCGTGGTTCCGCACGCCGGTGTAGAGCCGCATCGCGTGGGCGTCGTACTCGCTGCCGAGGAACGCGTACGGGGCGATGAGCGCGCCGGTGCTGGTGCCGGTCACCACGTCGAACTCCGGGCGCGTGCCGGTACGAGTCCAACCGTCGAGAACGCCAGCGGAGTAGGCACCGTACATCCCACCGCTGGAGAGTGCCAGGACGTGCTGCGGGCGGCGCAGTCCGACGACCAGGTCGGCCGGGGACGCGAGCACCACACCCGGCGGCACGACGGCGGGGCCGTCTTCGCACGCAAGCACTCGGTGTGGCGCGTAACTGGGAGCGTTCGACCGCTGCGGCGGCTGACACCCGACCAACACCGCCAGCGCAAGAATCGCCGACCCGGCGCAGTAACGCAACATGACCATGCGGCGGACGTACCCGCCGCTGGGTGGGGTGTCAACAGGGTTCGTGTTTCTATCAGCCGCAAGCCGCGAGCCGAAGGGGTGCGCGACGCGCGCCTTCGGGTTGCGGCCAACCGGACCCAAACACTACTTCTCCAGGGGCAGGCGATTGATCTGCTCGTTGATATTCCGCCCGCGTTCCTTGATTGCGTTCCGCAAGCGGTTTACCTGATTCTTGTAATCCCTACCCGCGCCGACATCGACCGCGGTCAGCGCCGGCTGAACCACCGCCTCCAGTTCGTCGAGCCGCGCGACCAGTTCGTCGGGTTTGTACACGTCTTTCATGATGACCCGGAGCCGGGCCAAGTATCGCTTCTTGCCTTCCTTGGTTGACATCAGTTCGCGCGCCACGGTCCCGCCCCAGCCCGGCATGATCGGCCAGTTGGTGTCGCCGAACATCTGGTCCAGCCCCGAGGGGATGAACGTGATCTTGTCAGTCTTGGGCTCATGGTAGATGCGGTAGTTGTTGCACTTCGCCGGGTATCCGTCCCAGTCGGACATGATCATCTCCACCACGACGTAGCTCAGGAACCGGTCCAGGTCGAGCAACTTCTCCAACTTCTCGAACCGCTTCTGTTCGTTTGGTTCGCGGGCCGCCGCCAGCAGTGCCTTCAGGTCGGCGCGGTTCGCGACGTCGCCCTCGCCGGAGATCAGTTGAAGCGGTTGGTCGATTTCGCGAAGGAACCCCCCGTCGTAGAAGTTGCCGTTACTACTGCCGAAGTGCGCGCGGAGGAACTGCTTGTCGTAACCCTCCTTGATGTAATAGAAACCGCGTTTGCGGCCGTTGAGCGTGAGCGTGGCGTGGCTGACACGCGCTGCCGGCACGCCCGCGGCGCGGAACAGTTCGCCGCAGATCAATTCCGACAGGTAGCTCGGGTCTTGTACCGAGTTCGCGAGGTGCCACTTGTCCAGTCCGTTGTACCGCTGGTTGTCGGTGAACTTGTCCATGTTCAGCGTGAGGCCCGGCTTGTCGTCGAAGTTGCGATAGCTCCCAACCGCGCCTCTCAGGTGAATACCAACGTCGGCGTATTCCGTTTCGCCCTCCTTGAGCGCACACTTCGCGTACTTCCGCGGCTCCTTGTTGATCGAATCGACGTCCTTCTTGCTCACGGTGATTGTCAGGTCGTGGACCTTCGCCTTGCGGAAGAACGCATCGCGGTCGGTGATGTGTCGCGGGGGCGGTGCGGTGTCGATTGCGGGAAGATTGGCGCTGCCCAGAACGAGGGCTAACAGGCTGAATATCAGAAGAACTCGCTTCACGGTGAACTCCGGTGGCGCGGTGCGGTCTGTGTGTCGATTGTAGCCGCGAACGCGCACTGACCACAAGCGCGACGTGACCAGTCCGTAGCATGTCAACGCCGTCGTAGCTTGCGGATCACCCGATTCACGCGGGGCGTCTATCCCGGAACGTGCGTCCGGTTTCCGCTGGCGTGGTCGCCGGGTCTACCGCTTGGCGTCGGCTTGCTGGTCTCGAGGTTCGAGTTCGGCCAACTGTTGGTCGAACCCCGCGGGTGTGATCCCAGTCAGTAGCCGGGACGTGTCCGGCATCCGCTTCAAACGGCTCGTGTGGCTAATACACAAAATCTACGCCCACCGGCCCCTGTTGGGCAGCAACTCAATAAAGCGTAGATTCGCGTTCTCTTCTCCCACGTAACGTGTTAAGGTGTTGTGAAGTTTTTGGTGTCATCGTCGGTCGTTTTCCACGACTACCTCTCCACCCCCAAATTTCCATGAGGAATCAACGACGGGGTTACAAGCCCAGCGCGCCGATTGACCTGGTGGCGGGTTCGGGACGCAAGCGTCCGCGGGCCACACTGGGGTTGGAGTTACTCGAGGACCGCGTGGTCCCGGTGGTGACGCTGTCGATTGCCGACCCGGTGCCGTTCGCGGAGGGGAACAGCGGGACGACGAACATGGTGTTCGTGGTGACCCGCGCGGGCGACACGGGCGAACTCGCATCGTCGACCCAGGTGAATTACAGTACGGTGAACGGGACTGCTGTGGCGGGGGTCGATTACCAGGCGACCACGGGGACACTGACGTTCGCCGCCAACGAGACCACGAAGACGATCAGCGTGCCCATCATCGGCAACACGACGGTGCAAGCGGATCGGACGTTCACGGTCAGCCTGTCGAACCCACTGCAGCAAGCCCAGTTCGCCACCCAGCAGACCTTCGCCGCTGACAGCGGTCCCAGTTCCGTGGCGTTTGGCGATGTGAACGGTGACGGGCGTCTCGACCTCGCCACCGCGAACTCGGGCTCGAACACAGTGTCGGTGCTGCTGAACACGACGACGGCGGGCGTGACCACGCCCACCTTCGCCACCCAGCAGACCTTCGCCACTGGCGGCGGTCCCTCTTCCGTGGTGTTTGGCGATGTGAACGGTGACGGGCGTCTCGACCTCGCCACCGCGAACGCCACTGCTAACACGGTGTCGGTGCTGCTGAACACGACGACGGCGGGCGCGACCACGCCCGCCTTCGCCACCCAGCAGACCTTCAGCACAGGCTCCGCTCCCCAATCCGTGGTGTTTGGTGACGTCAACGGTGACGGGCGTCTCGACCTCGCCGTCGCGAACGAGTGGTCGCACACGGTGTCGGTGCTGCTGAACACGACGGCGGCGGGCGCGACCACGCCCAGTTTTGCCACCCAGCAGACCTTCGGCACCGGCAACTACCCCTATTCCGTGGCGTTTGGCGACGTGAACGGTGACGGGCGTCTCGACCTCGCCACTGCGAACACGGGCTCAAACACGCTGTCGGTGTCTGTGCTGCTGAACACGACGACGGCGGGCGCGACCACGCCCACCTTCGCCACCAAGCAGGACTTCATCACAGCCGATAGTCCCTATTTCGTGGTGTTTGGTGACGTCAACGGTGACGGGCGTCTCGACCTCGCCACCGCGAACATGGGTTCGAGCACAGTGTCGGTGCTGCTGAACACGACGGCGGCGGGCGAGACCACGCCCACATTCGCCACCCAGCAGACCTTCCGCACAGGCGTCGGCACCGGTCCCCGTTCCGTGGCGTTTGGCGACGTGAACGGTGACGGGCGTCTCGACCTCGCCGTCGCGAACGAGTGGTCGCACATGGTGTCGGTGCTGCTGAACACGAGCGCGAGTGTGACGCTGAGCGATGGGTCCGCCACTGGCACCATCGTTGATGACGATGTTGCGTTGGTGAGTGCGGGGAACGTGTCGCTTGCTGAGGGCAACGGTGCGGGTACGGCCTCGTTCGTGGTGACGCTGTCGAACGCGAGCGCCTCGGCGGTGACGGTGAACTACGCGACGGCGAACGGCACGGCGACGGCCGGGTCGGACTACACCGCGACGAGCGGCACGCTCACGTTCAGCCCGGGCGAGACGTCCAAGACCGTGAACGTTGTCGTGACCGGCGACACGGTTGTCGAGGCGAACGAGACGTTCACTTTGGTGCTGAGCGGTCCGAGCGGCGCGACGATCGGGACTGGCACTGGCACGGCGACTCTCACCAACGACGATGTCGCGTTGTCGATTGCCGACCCGGTGCCATTCACGGAGGGGAACAGCGGGACGACGAACATGGTGTTCGTGGTGACCCGTGTGGGCGACCTCGCATCGACGACCCAGGTGAATTACAGCACGTTGAGCGGGACTGCTGTGGCGGGGGTCGATTACCAGGCGACCTCTGGGACGCTGACGTTTGCCGCTGACGAGACCACCGCGGTCATCAGCGTGCCAATCATCGGCAACACGACGGTTCAATCGAACCGGACGTTCGCTGTCAACCTGTCGAACACGAGTGCGACGCTGAGCGATGGGTCCGCCACCGGCACCATCGTCGATGACGATGTCGCCCCGCCGCCGCCAGCGCCTCCCCCCCCTCCTGGGGCCGGTGAGCCTCCTCCTCCTCCTGGGGCCGGTGCGCCTCCTCCCCCTCTTGGGGCCGGTGCGCCTCCTCCCCCTCCGGGTGTACCGATCGGTGGTTTCGGTCGCGTAAGTGGACTAGGTGTCCCAATTGGCGCCAGGTCGAGTGGGGGTTTCGCACTACTCGGTGGCGGTTTCGGCGGTGGTCCCGGCGGTTTCGGCGGTGGTCCCGGCGGTCTCGGCGGTGGACCCGGCGGTCTCGGCGGTGGTCCCGGCGGTGGTCCCGGCGGCGGTGGTCCCGGCGGCGGTGGTCCCGGCGGCGGCGGCCCCGGCGGTGGTCACGACGGTGGCGGTCATGGCGGTGGTCACGACGGCGGTGGTCACGGCGGCGGACCCGGCGCTGGACCCGGCGGTGGACCTGGTGGCGGTCACGGCGGTGGTCACGGCGGCGGACCCGGCGGCGGTCACGGCGCCCACAACCCCGCGCTCAGCCCGGTGCTGTTAGTCCTTGGCAGGCCCGAGTCGAACGACGGTGCTGATGGGCCTCGTGGCAGACCGGACGGGTTGCGCGGCGGTCCCGCGCCAATCGCACAAAGCCCGACATTCGGACGGTTCGACGCGCAACCACTGTACGTCGGTGACACCGGGCGGCACCCACTCCCGCCGGTCATTCCACTCGACCAGACGCTTCCCGTCTCCGGGTTCAGCGAATCGGCCGGCGACAGCATCGCGCTGATCGACCTGATTTATCGCGACGCGAACGGACCCGATCCTCAACCGCTTATTTCACTGCTGAATGTCGCGCCCACCAACGTCCCCGTCGCGCCTCCAACGAACACAATCACCACGGACCAGCCTGTCCCTGTGAGTGTCCCAGCCGCCGTGAGTGACGCCGAACCGACCGAACCAACTGAACCAACTGAACCGACCAGGGACGACTGGTTCGTTTACGGCGCGGTGGGCGCGGTCGTCGGCACGCTGGTAGCGTGGCTCGCTCGCGGTTACATCGCGTCCTTGGTCCGCTTGGTACGCCGCCAGTTTCGTATCCCGGTCTAACACCTAACTGAGGGGAACCAGATGACTCCGCTGCAACCGGTGCCCGTGACGAACGACGAGACCGTGGCCAGCCTGCCGAACGCGAAACCGATCGGTGACCGGCCCGACATCGTAACGCCGCCCCCAGGTGTGGCTGACCCAGACGGCGCGACAATCGCGCACTCCGGGCCTTCGGAGGTAACCGTGGACGAGAAGGTTGACGCCACCAATTTTGGCAAATACCAGTTGCTCGGTGAACTCGCCCGCGGAGGTATGGGGGTCGTGTACCGCGCGAAGCAGCACGGTCTGGCCCGAGTGGTCGCGCTGAAGATGATCCTCGGGGCTGGTCTCGAAAAGGAGTCCAAAGAGCGATTCTTCCAGGAGGCCCGCGCCGCAGCCGCGATCGACCACCCGAACGTGGTCCCCATTTACGACATCGACGAAATCGGGGGCCGCCCGTATTTCACGATGGCGTTCGTCGAAGGGCCGAACCTCCGCAGTTTCGTCGAGGACAACGGCCTCCCGCCGGCACCGACCCTGGTCTCGCTGTTCAGTCAGATCGTCGCGGGCGTGGCACACGCACACCGACTCGGCATCGTTCACCGCGATCTGAAACCCGCGAATGTGCTGATCGACAAGGATGGGCGGCCACGCGTTACCGACTTTGGCCTCGCGAAGCAGGCCAATGCCGACACGCAGTTGACTGCGGCCGGGCAAGTGCTCGGTACGCCCGCTTACATGGCGCCCGAACAGGCCCGCGAGAGCAAGGACGTCAGCCCCGCCGCAGACGTGTACTCGCTTGGCGCGATCCTCTACTTCATGCTCACAGGGAGGGCACCGTTCCACGCGGACAGTATCGCGGACCTGCTCATCAAGGTGGTGATGGAGCAGCCGATCACGCCGCGGGAGGTCCGGCCTGAAGTGCCGACCGACCTCGAAGAATTGTGCTTACGGTGTCTGTCGAAGTCACCCTCGGCCCGATTCGCCGATGCACAGGAACTGCTTGCTGCGCTTGCGCCAATCACCGATCAATACCTCTCGCCCTCCGCGAACCTCTCGCCTTCGATGGCGCAGATTGCGTTTGCGAAGGGGACGACCTCGGCTTCGCTCAGTGGCATGCCGTCAATGAACTCAGCGGGAACGGTGCCGACACTCGGTTCGGTACTTCCGCGGCTCGCCACCAACGCTCCCAATTCCGCGGCCGGACCGGTCACGAAGACGAACCGCAAGCCGATGTTGATCGCGCTCGGTACTTTCGCAATCGTCCTGTTGGGCGTGATCGGTTATCTCGTGTCGCAAAACAAATCGGCGCCGAACGCCTCGACGCAGCCGAACACCCCGATCACGGACAACAAGGGAACCGATCTGGCAAAAGTCGATACACTCGCGTGGCCAATCGCGGGCCGCGCGGACTTTGGCCTGAAGGTCGAACTGCGTGCTCCGGCTGCGAGTAAGGCCGACGACGGCTCGGTTCGCCTCATTGCGGGTAACAAGATGCAGATCCACCTGAAGGCGGATCAAGACTGCCACGTCTCGGTGTGGGTTTTCGACCCCTCCGGGCAGGCGACTCGCCTGTTCCCCAACGACGACGACACCGACGACCGACTGACTGCGGGGAGCGAGCGTGTGGTCCCGAAAGCCGGCGCCTACGACTTGGAAGCGGTCGAGACCGAAGGCGCGGGTCTCGAGCGACTCCGCGTGATCGCGACCACCGGTGCCCAACCGCCGTTCCCCCCAGGCGCCAAGGCCGGCCGGTTCATGGCGTACGCGAACGGACCTGATCGCGAGAAACTCGCGTCCACCGTCCGCGGGATCGTGATCAAGAAGCCCAGCACGAGTGAACCGGGCGCTGCCGCCGGTGCTGTATCCGAAGCCGAGATCATGTTCCGCGTCCAGAAGTAACACCGCACGAGGCTCTCATGGTTCCCACTGCGGTCATTCTGCTTGCACTCTCGGTTCCAGTCGGCGCGCCCACTCCCGCTGAGGCGTTCCGAGAAGCCGAGCGTCTCGCCGCGGCCGACAAGGTCGGCGAGGCGGAGGCGCTCTACCGTGTTGCGCTCGCCACCGACGACCGCTTTCTGAAGCGCGAAACTTACGACCGGCTGATGAGCCTCTACGTGCGCTCTGGGCGCCCCGACAAAGCAGTTCAGCTCGGCGCGGTATTCCGCGACTGGCTCAAATCCGTTGGCGAGAGCAGTTTTGCGGCGCTCGACCTACTCACGGCACGGTGCCAACTCGAACTCGGGTACACCGACGCGGCCGACAAGTTTGTCACCGCCGCGCTCGAAGCGAGGCCCCCGCTTGCGCCCGGCCGCAGGTTGGAGGCACTGCGTTTGCGCGCGGAGATCGCGATTCAGAAGAAGGACGCGACCGAGAAACAGCGATGGGAGGAACTCGAGAAGGCTTCCGCCGCGGCCCTTAAAATCGCCGAGCGCGATTTCGACGGTTTCGATCGTGTGACCGCCGGGCGGTATCTCGCGGAGGCAATGTTCCGGCGTGGTGCTGCGGACGATGCACTGGCCTCGCTCGCCTCGTTCCCCGAACTGCACGACAAACTTGGCGACCCGCTCGGCCGGCGCGACACGCAGCGCCAACGAGCGAAACTCCTCGTCGCGACGGGTAAGCCCTCCGACGCGGTCGCGATCTTCAAGGAATCGCTCGAATTGCACCGCAAGCACCAGCCCGCGAGCCGGTTGCTCGCGGGCGACATCCTCGCGGAGTGGTCAGCGGCGGCACTCGCGGCCGGCAAACCAGCGGACGCGGGGAAACTACGCGACGAAGCTGCGGCCGAGTACAAGATTGTTCTCGACTCGCCCACCGACGCGGGCGGCGCGCTCGCTGCGTTCGTGCGACTCCAGGCGCTCACGCGATCAGCGAAGCAGTTCTCGCTGGCGTTGGCCGCGACCCGCATCGCCGGTGACCGCTGGTCCGGCGACCCACTCCTCGACGCCCGCCTGAAGGCCGATCGCGGCGGACTGGAACTGTTGGCCGCTTCGTATCAGACCGCACGGAAGTTGCTCACGGTGGCACTCGCGGACCTCGAGGCCGCGGACCCGCCGAACCTTCGCGCACTACCGAGTGTTTTCGTGAACCTCGCCACCGCCGAACTTGGGTGTGCTTCGCCCGAGCGCGCCGAAGTGCTGCTCAAACGCTGCACCGAACTGTACCGCAAACACAAGCTCCCGACCGACGCGGTGCGCGTCGAATGCGATTATCTCGCCGGTGTGACAGCGGCCCGCAAAGGCGCGTTCGCAGAGGCGATGGGTTTCTTCCGTACTGGACTGGCGCTGTGCGATGCGGTTGGCACTGCCGCCGAATCGGTACGGTTCAACCTATGGCTCAACATCGCGCTCATCCACAAGGAGCAAGGCGATATGGGCGACGCCAGCGAATCACTCACCACTGCAGCCAAGGTTCTCGCGCGGTTTCCCGAACGAGACGACCTGAGCGCCGCGATGATCGACTCCGTTCGCGCCGAGTTGTTCCTCGCTCAAGGGCAGATCGCTCCGGCAATGGCGCTCGTTCCCAATCTGGAGGCCGTCTGTGCGAAATCTGGGAAGCGCGCCGGGTATCTCTGGTCGACCGCGCGGCACGTTCGCGCGATTGACCTGCTGTCTCGCAAGGACATCGCAGCCGCCGAAACCGTGTGGCTCGAGCTTGCGGAGACGCAACGGGCCGAGGGGCAGATTCTCCTCGCGCGCACGCTGAATTTCCTCGGGGTGTGCGCGGAACTCCGCGGGCAAAACGCCGACGCGACAAAACGATTCGAGGAGGCTCGCACGTTCCAGGCGGGACGGCCACGGTGCCCGCCGTCCACACGTGCGATCACGCTCTGGCGGCTCGCGGTCCTCGCGGATAAGGCCGGCAAGCGCGACGAAGCGAAGAAACTCCTGACTGAAGTATTCGACGTGGCCGACCGCGCGCGGCTTAATACGTTCGGCGAAGCGGCTCAGCGCGCGCAGTTCTTCGCGCAGTTCGCGCCGGCTTTTGAACTGCTCGCCGCGTGGCACGCGCGCGATGGCGAAGGCGATGGCGTGTTGCGCGTGGTAGCGCGGAGCCGGAGCCGGACGCTACTCGACCAGATGCTCGCGACCGGCATTGACCCGCGTGACCGGCTCACGGGGGACGCACGCACCACGCTCCTGGAACGCGAAGCCTCCGCCCGCCGCGACGTGTCGCGTCTCCGCGCGCAGGCGATGCAGTTCACTTCGGAGCAAGCCGAAGACCCGGCCACGAAGAAAACCCTCGGTGAACTCGAAGCCGCCCAGAAAGAGTACGCGGCGGCGTGGCGCGAGATCACGAACGCGGACCCGCTCACGCGAGTCCTGACCGACCCGGCGTTCGCGGAAAATTCGCTCGCGCTGGTCCGCAAAGAAGCACACAAGTCCGGTGGCGTGCTGCTCACGTACATGATCGGACGCGACGCGAGCTACGCCGTGCTCTGCACCGACCCAAAAGCCGCGCCGCAGGTGTTCAAGCTCGCCGTGGCCCGCCCCGTGGCGAACGACATCGGCGATGCGCCGGCGGGCGAACTGGTTGCGCACGCCGGGTTCCGCGGGATCGCGCTCAAGCCGAGCGTGAAGCAACCGGATCGTCCCGTTGCAGCAAGGAACGTCGAAGGCGTTGCGCTGACGGACGCAGTCGTCGCTCGTCTGGTCAATCATTACCTGCGCGAGATCGCGGACCCGTCGTTCAACCCGACGCGCGGAATCGCGCTCGTCTCGCGCAAGCCCGGCGGCGGGACGAATCCGGCTGCACCAGAAATTCTCGGCGATGCCGTACTCCCGTATGCGCTTCGCGAAAAGATCCGCAAGAGTGGAGCGAAGCGACTCGTGCTGATCCCCGATGGGGCGCTCCACAAACTGCCGTTCGAGGCGTTACTGCTTTCGGCTGAACCCGCTGCGAAGTACGCGCTCGAAGAGCTTCCGCCCGTGTGTTACGCGCCGTCGCTCGCGGCGCTCGCGGTTGTGCTGAACCGCCCACGCAACAACGAAGGCGTGGCGTCCTTACTCACGGTCGGCGACCCCGCGTACCCCGAGTCCGCGAGCGGTGGCGCTCTTCCGCGTCTGCCGTACACTGCGGTTGAGAGCCAGAAGGTGCGTCAGTTCTTCCCGGATGATCACGTGAAGGCGTTGGGGCAGAACGACGCGACCGAGGCGAACGTGGTGGCCGCGTTGCCGGGTAAGCGGTTCATTCACCTCGCGGCGCACGGGTTCGCGGACGAAGCATTTGGCAACGCGTTCGCCGCAGTCGCGCTCGCGCCACCGGTCCGCGGACTAACCGAACCCGGAAACGATGGGTTCCTCACGATCCACGAAATCTCGCGACTCAAACTGACCGGGTGCGAACTCACGGTACTGAGTGCGTGCGTTACGAACGTTGGTCCACAGCGTCCGCTCGAGGCGGGTGTCACACTCGCGGGTTCCTTCTTGAATGCCGGGTCGCGTGGCGTGATGGCGAGTTGCTGGTCAGTGGACGACCACGCAACCGCCGAGTTGATGGCCGCGTTCTTCGGCGAGGTCCGACCAATGACAGGCAAGGGTGCTGCGTATCCCGAGGCTTTGAAGAATGCGAGACTCGCAATCCGCAAAGAGTCGAAATGGGGGGCTCCGTTCTTCTGGGCGCCGTTCGTCTATCTCGGCCCGCCGGACTAACGTAAACGTCCGGCGAACGTCACCGCGGCGTGATCGCCACAAGCAGACCGGAAGGGAACCTCGTCCCCAACCCGCTGACACCATGCCTGTGTTGATCCCAACAATAGCTGTGGACGTGGAGATTTTTTCTCTTGACTCCCCGGAACCTTATACGGGTTCGGCTGTGGCCGACGGGCATTCCGGCCTGCCGTTTCGCCAGTTTACCGATGCACTCAGCGTCTGCCTAGCGTCGCTTGAATTTACCCAGTCCGCAATATCTTCGCCATCGTTCGCCCCTTCGCCAATTCATCCACCAGCTTGTCCAAATACCTGGCCTGTCGCGTCAACGGATTTTCAATCTCTTCCACTCGATAACCACAAATCACGCCAGTGATGAGGCGTGCGTTCGGGTTCAATGTCGCATCGCGGAAGAACTGTTCGAAAGTCACCTGCTTGGCAACGAGGCTTTCCAACTCGCTTTCACTGTAGCCCGTCAGCCACATAATGACTTGATGCAGCTCCTCTTTGGTCCGCCCTTTCTTCTCGGCCTTTGCAAGATAGTGTGGATACACGGAGGAGAATGTCATTTTCGCAATCCGTTCATCGTGATTGCTCCCACTATTCATGTCTTTT
>SXGS01744545.1_pt1 | contig 39670 bp, 36 predicted proteins | sample 3174681 | NCBI WGS metagenome assembly SXGS01 (sample SAMN11356861, study PRJNA531348) | freshwater metagenome | isolation source: freshwater sample F1-80 | place: China: Fuxian Lake, Yuxi | collected 2017-12-25 | reverse complement strand
TGTCCGCCGCTCAATTGGCCGGGATACCGCTGCTCGAAGCCGTTCAGCCGATTGATCTCGACAATCGCCTTGACGCGCGCTTGGACGTCGCGCTCCTCAAGGCGCCGCGCGCGTAGCCCATAGGCGATGTTCTCAAACACCGTCATGTGGGGAAACAAGGCATAGTCCTGGAAGACCATGCCCATGTCCCGCTGCCTCGGCGCCAGGCGCGTGATGTCTCGCCCATTGAGCAACACCTGGCCGGCGCTTGGGTGGATATACCCGCCGATGATGCCGAGCAGCGTGCTCTTGCCGGACCCGGAAGGCCCGAGCAACGTCCATAGCTCTCCCGACGGAACCGTGAAGCTCGTCGTGTTTAGCGCGTTTCCCTTGCGTCCCCGTTCGTAGGCATGGCTGACGTCGACAAGACGCAGCTCTCCATTGAAAAATTCGGTCACGATGAGCCCCTCAGCTCCGATATGGACGACGACAACACAATGCTCCTTAACGGCGCATTGCCTTACCCCATGCGTCGATCCAGCGGCTCTGAACCTTTTGCCAGGCCACGAAGTCGGGGACGAAACCGTGGCCAATGCCCGGCTCAGAAGCGAAGAAACTCCCCATCTTCGCATCCTTGCGGACGATCGCGTGGGCTTCCCGGTTGCTGGGCGTGTACCCCGTGGCAAGCGCGATCTGCGTCTGTACCGGCGTGCTCAGCAGCTCATTCAGATACGCCTCGGCCAGGGCTTTCTTGGCCGGATTGCCGATCTCGAACAGAAGCAGGCCCACCGAGTAGTCGAACTTACCGCCCTTCGGATCAGCAATGCCGAAAGGCGCCAGTTCGACATTCACGCCCTTGGTCTTCAAGGCATTGACGCGCCCGTCAATCCAGACGGCCACCCAAATTTCTCCAGACGTCATACGGGTTTCCAGGTCCGACGAGCTCGTCGAAAATGAGACCCCCTTGATCCCCGCCAGCTTGCCCAGCACAGGCGCCGGATTATCCAGCGGCAAACCATGGAAGGCGGCCAGTGCAGGCATGAAGTGTGGCCAGTTAGACTGGCTAACGTCCGGGATTGAGACTCGGCCCGCCAGACGCGGATCGTAGAGGATCGACAGATCGGTCGGCGCCGGGATACCTGCGGCCTTCAACTTCTCCGGCAGATAGGCAATGCCGAGGCGGAAGGAACCCCAGGCTGGACCATAGCCCCCGGGGCTGACAGCCTCTGGCGCCAAGAGGTCCGCGTTGGGCAGCTTGGTCCGATCAGGCTTGACCACGACCCCCTGGCTGATCGCCTGGGGCTCGAGAAGGCTTTCCAGCGGGAAGACGTCGTGCGGCGGCGTGCCGCCCTTGGCCGCGATCATCTGCGCGATGAAATGGAGCGGATCGCCTTCGGACCATTCAGTGCGAGCGCCCGTTCGCTGCTCGAACGGCCCGCCCACGGAGCCACGGAGGTTCTTCCCGGTATTGCCGCCCCAGATGGCGACTCGCAAGGCCTGGCCTTCGAAAGCCCGGGCCGCTTGTTGGGCGAGAAGCGGTGCCGAGAGTGCGAGACCTGCGACTGCCGCAGCCATGAACAACCATTTCCGCCGCGAAATCTTGCCCTGCATTTTCCGTCCCTCTCGGTTTATATGTTTGTCGCTGACCGTTCCTAGGCCGTCGGTCCGTTGCCGCGCTGCTCCCGCCACAGCCCCAGCTTCAGCTGCATCTCCTGCTCGGAGTAGCTGAAGAGGATGGCGTTGGCGGCGGTGATCTTGTGCTGATGCCATTGCCAGCTCGGCACGACGAACACGTCGCCCTGCTCCCACTGATGCGTGATATTTCCAATTCGCGTCTCGCCGGTACCCTCGAGCGCGCAGAAGATCACGCTCTCGGTCGAGCGATAGGGTTGGCTCTCGAATCCCTTCGGCAGGAGCTGCATGAACGCCGATAAAGTGGCCATGCATGAACCGCCTGTCAGCGGATTGGTGAAGCGAAGCTTCACACCGTGATAGGGATCCACTCCCTCTTCGCGCTGCAGCGCATCGAGGGCCTCCATCGTCCGGTCGAACGGATAGTGGTAGATGCGGAAGTCGTTCGGCTGCGCCTTATGGTTGACCGGCTGAAGGTTGCCGCCATAGATGGCGCGCGTATCGCCCGAACGCTTGAGCTGCGGAAGATCATCATCCTCGTAGCCATCGAAAAACGCCGTCTCGAGGGTGACGATGCCGACATCCAGACCGTCGAACCAGATCCCCGGCTTATCCCCGTCATTGCCATGGCGATGCCATAGATGCGGCGGCTGGATAATCACATCGCCGCGCTTCACGTAAATCTTTTCGCCTTCCACTGAGGTATAGCCGCGGTCGCCCTCGATAGACATGCGGAGCGCCGTCTGGGCATGGCGATGCGGGCTCATCGGCTCGCCCGGCACCACGCACTGGAACGAGGCAATGGCAAACGGTGTCGCCCCGACATACTCATTTGAGAGGCCGGGATTGCGCAGCAGCAGCGTGCGCCGCTCCGCGTCCTTAGCCGTGAGCAGTTCACTGGCTTCCATCAGGGCGGCGCGGACGTCCTTGTAACGCCACAGCATCGGCAGGGCGCGTGGCGTCGGTTCGATGGAACCGTACGCCTGCATGGCTTCCCAGGCCGGAATCATCTTCATCGCCGCCATGCGCTCGGAAAACGCCTTCTTCGCGCCCTTATCGCGCGACTTGGCGGCCTTCAGATCGCGGTAGGCGTCTTCCTTGACCTTATTTAACGCGCTTGGCTGATCCATCCTGACCTCCCAAAGAAAACTCTGCGCACTGGGCGGCGAGCCTACTTTTGTGTTCGACGACTATAGGTTCCGCATTTTGGGCTATCAACATATTTATGCGGACATTTAATTAGTGGAGGTTAACCGAGATAAAGGCGCTTCTTTTGACAGACAGACAATCCCATTACGGCGCTTCAGCCGGATAAATCGGACGCGGCCGGCGACTGAGGAAACTCAGCGCTGTGTAAGTAGCGGGCCTCCAGTGCCTTGACGCTGTCGAAATCCACTGTCGCCTCCCGTTCGCGAAAGGAAACCATCAGCGCAGGATCGTCCGCAGCAGAAGCATCCTCTCGACGCAGCAAGTCGAGCGCGCGCTGCATGGCCCGTATCGAGGCGCGCTGAAGATGTGAGGGAAAGATTACGACGCGATATCCGAAGCCGCGCAGGTCCTGCACCGAGACTATCGGCGTCTTTCCGCCGCTATACATGTTGATCAGCAGTGGCGCATCGATTGCCGCGACCAGGTCGCGGATCTCGTCGACTGTTTCCGGAGCTTCGACAAAAAGAAGATCGGCCCCTGCCGCACGGTAAGCACGGGCGCGAGAAACGGCCCCATCAAATCCCTCAACCCCACGCGCGTCAGTGCGGGCAATGATGACGATATCGGCGTTGCTTCGAGCGGCACAGGCGGCTTTGAGCTTCCCTACCATCTCGGCCGTCGGCACGAGCTGCGTGCCTTCATAATGGCCGCAGCGTTTCGGCGTCACCTGATCCTCGAGATGGATCGCTGCAACCCCCGCCCCCTCGAACTCGCGGACGGTGCGGATCACGTTCAGAGCGTTGCCATATCCCGTGTCGGCATCGGCAATTATCGGGATCTGCACCGCACCGGCGATCGATCGGGCACAGGAAACCGCCTCTGTAAGCGTTACAAGTCCGACGTCCGGAAAGCCGAGAGTGCGCGCCAGCCCGCCGCCCGTTATATGGACGGCCTCGAACCCGGCTCGCTCGACCAGCTTCGCCGAAAGAGCATCACTCACCCCCGGCGCCCGGACCAACCCTCCCGAGGCGAGCAGCGACCGCAGCCGGCCGCCCGGTGAGCGAGACCCATTTGCGTTGGAGCGGGAAGGTAGCAGCATCAGGCGCTTCCTTTTCCGAGCCCGGCACCGGCAAGGCGGCGGGCAAAGTTCTGACGCCATCCCCCAAGGCGGATGATCGCAAGAAGCGCCGCCGGCAGCGGCTCGTAGGAGCGTTCGATCTTCTGCGTCAGATTACGGAACTGGCCGGTAGCAAAATCCACCTCGACCTCATCTCCCGTCTTGACCAGCTTCGTCACGCCCGGACAGCTCGGCAGGATCGGCAGGCCGGCATTCACCGCATTGCGCAGGCTTCCGCGTGGAACCGACTCGACGAGGACGCCCAACTCGTGAGCTCGCAGGCCGAGAAAACCCTGGATGTGGGGATTTCCCTGCGCGAATCGTCGGCCCGCAACCACGAGATCGCCCGGCCGGGCCTTCTTGGGGAACTCCGGATCTATGCCGGTCATCGCGTAGTCCTTGAGCACGGCGAGACGTGTCTCGCGAGCCAAGGCGAACCGAAACGGCATCAGATCGCTGTCGACGCCGAGATTGTCGCCGAAGCACCAGCAACGGCCGCGGTATACGAGGTTCATGGAACAGCGACCCGCGCGCTGTGATCTTGCGCGCCGTTCATAATCTCCCGAGGATCGACGATCTCACCCGCCACAGCGGCGGCCGCCACACTCGCCGGCGAAGCCAGATAAATGTTGGCATTCGCCGGACCAAGGCGCCCGTAATCGTTGCGCGTGCCGGTATTGATGGAGTTCTCTCCCTCCGCCAAAGGTGCGATGCGCCCACCGGCACACGGACCGCAGCCTGGCGCCGTCACGATTGCACCCGCATGAGAAAAAACCTCCAGCAATCCTTCTCTGGATGCCTGAGCGAGGATTTCTTGGGTTGCGGGTGTGATGAACATGCGGACATTGCGGTCTATCTTCCGGTTACGCAGCACATCAGCCGTTATGCGCAAGTCCGTCAGCAGACCTGAGGCGCAAGAGCCGACGAACGCATGCTGGACCGGTATGCCCGCTGCCTTGGCAATGGGCACGACATTCTCCGGGAATGGCGGCATGGCGATCTGCGGCGTCAGATCGTCGAGCATGTAGTCGACGACCTCTTTGTAGGTCGCCCCAGGATCGCTGGTCGGCATATCGCCAGGGTCGATGCCGCGAGCCAGGAGATAACGGGCTGTCGCCAGATCGGGCTCGACAATCGCCGATTTGGCGCCGATCTCCAGGGGCGTATTGCAAAGGGTGAAGCGGGCGTCGAATGGCAAATTCGCTAGGCCCGGGCCGCCAAACTCGACCACGGTATAGTCGGTGCTTTCAGGATCGAGATCGCCGATGAGCCGTTGCGCAAAATCTCGCACCGAAACCCACGGCGGCAGCCTGCCCGAGACATTCACTCGCACCGTCTCCGGCACTCTGATCCATACGGAGCCGAGCGCGAGAACCTCGACAATCTCCGTCAGTAGCGGGATGCCGAGGGCGCCCACGGCGCCGTAGTTCGGCACATGGGTGTCGTACGCGGCGACATACATTCCCGGCCGGACGAAACCCATTTCCACCGGAAAAACGTGCCCGTGACCGCCGCGACCCACATCGAAGAAGCGCCCGACACGAAGGCGCCGCACGATCTCGCGGACCTTAGCTTGGCGCGTTGCCGCCTCGGGACTGACGGCAAGCGGCTCATGATCCGTGACGAACAGGACCTTCTCCGGGTCGTGCAGCGCGGTGATGCCGAACTCATCGAGGGCGTTGGCGACATTGACCACGTACCAGTCGTGGACCACGACCAGGGCAGGCTCGGGGAAGACGATATCGCCTGCCCCGACGGCTCGGCCGGTCGCCGTGGACAGTATTTTCTCGCTGATGGTTTGTGACACTGGGTGAAGGAGGCGTTTTGAGTGGATTAGGACTTCTGTTCCGGCGCAACAACTTTTCCGTCGACAGTCATCGCCTCCCCGTCAAGCCAAACACTGCAGCGACGCATTGGAACGTCGAGGTGACAATGCGTGTCGCGCTTGCCGCCAGCATCGGTATTCGGTCCGGTCGAGAACATGAAATTTCCGGCGAAGGAGCGGCCGTCGTTACCGTTGGTCTGCGCCTTGTCGAGCAGACCAAGCGCGCTCCAGCGCGCCTTCGGGTTCAGGCCCCAGCCCAGGTGTGAAACGGCATAGGCCTCGGGATCATTGAACTGCGCCATGTATTCGCGCAGGAACTCGGCGTCAAAGTCTCCACGGATTTCGCGGATGTAACCACCGCGAATATCCAAGGTGATCGGCGTCCGCATGTACGACTTGAACGGGAAAATGATGTCGCCGGCGTCAATCACGACCGTACCGCTTGCCGAGCCTTCATTCGGCCAGGTCGCTATGAAGCCCGCAGGCCAGTGATCCCAGTGGCCCTTCTCGTCGCTGTAACCCCATTCCGCCAGAATGGGATACTCCCCGACCCTCACTTCGAGATCGGTTCCCGCGCGCGAGGTGATGCGCATCGTCTTGGCCGCCTTGATCCGGGCCTCGGCGGCTCTCGCCCAACGCTTGTCGTCGGGCGTCGGCACCAGCCGCACCAGCGATTCCGGTGGCTCCGTAACATAAAGGATACGGACACCGGCCTTCACGATCTCCTCCTGCTCCAGTCCACGCAGGAGATGCAGGCCAAGGAAATCGATCAGAAAATCGACCCGCTTCAGCGCATCCATGGCGGGCACGTTGTCGCGCAGCGTCTTCGGGCCGATCACCGGCTCGATCTGGAAAACCACGCTGCCGATCTCACCCAGTGCATGGCGAGCCGCTTCAAGATTGCGGAAATGGATATTCGGCCGGGTCAGAATGGCGACGGTCTCATCCCGGCTCACGCGGGAGAGCTCGAGCACCCGGCGCCACGCGGCGACCAGCTCATATTGACTGATGGTCATGAAATTTATCTCCGGAGGCCTCGGGCAAGTCTCTATCAGGACTGCGGCCCGAACATCCTGTTCAGGTAGTCGTTCAGCACGTGATGTATGCCGACCTCAAGCGTGCTGAGGCGGCCGGGCACGTAGTTCCTGGACTCCATGGCTTTCTGCAGGGAAGTCAGCATCGTCGCGTCCTCAGCCAGGAACAACCGGATGAAGTCGTCGTAGACATTGACTCGCTCACGGAACTCCGGTTCGTCGTGAAATTCCTTTGGAAAGAGGTTGTAGACGATCATCTGCGATGTCGTTTCAGTAACGGGCCAGGTGATAAAGACCTGCACGTTGTCGACGCGCGACACCAGCTGGATGTTCGGCGCCAAGTGGCATGATATTGCGAAATTCTCGGCCTGGTCCTTCAGCGCCGGCATGTTCCGGAACAGGGTCTTGCCTTCCGGTGTTTTTGGAGCGCCGGTATAGACGGTGCAGGTGCCGCCGCTTTTTCTCAGATGAAATGGATATTTTTCCGGCGGACCCCGATGCTTCCCGAACGACTTAAAGTGCAGCGTTCGCGAATGGTAGACATCCATCACATTCTCGACGACGAACTTCCAGTTCGCGCTCGCCGTGATGAAGAGCTTGCTGGCGATTCGGCAGTCCTCCATGAGCAACAGGCCGACATCGCGGGCGAAGTCATCGAGATGATCGGCAAGCGGCGACGGATTGTCGCTGAGGTTGACGAAAATCCAGCCCGCCCATTCGCCGACATGAATCGGCTTTAGCCGGCAGCTCTTGGCATCAAAGCCGTGACTGTCCTTCATGAATCCGGCTGCGACGAGCCGGCCATCGAGGTCATAGCTCCAGGCGTGATAGGGGCAGCTCAAAAACTTCGTATTGCCGGTATCCTGGGCCAGTTCTACGCCGCGATGCAGGCAAACGTTGGCGAAGCAGCGAACCTCGCCGGCCATGTTGCGGGTAATAATGATGGGCTCGCCGAGCAAGCGTAGGGCGAAGTAGTCGCCGGGATTGGCGATCTCCTCGGCACGAGCCACGCAGAGCCAGTCGCGGCGGAAAATCAGCTCCTTCTCGCGCGCAAAGATCTCGGGAGAGTAATATATTTGTCCGGGTGTATGAGAAGCCTCGGCCAGAGCCTTGCGGATCCCCCCAAAGCCCAAATGATCTGGGTTAATGGTTTCGAACGGCACGTCCTTCTCCTCGCAGACCGCGACGAAACTGCGCCGCAGTTATATGTGCGGACATATTAGTTTGGCAGTAGCGCCAGCGCAATGCTAAAAGCGCCACGCCCCATCTGGGGTCCGTGGTTTTCTAACGAGGATGGCATGAAGAAGAGAGGCGCCCGCAAAGCGGCCAGCCGGCCCGCGCAGCGTAGCTTAACAAAGGGTCGGCTGCGATCCTCAAACACGGCCAAGCCGATCGGCTCCTCTGTTGAGACCGAGGGCCTGCCCCGCTATCTTGAAGTCGCAAACAACCTGATGGCCGCCATCGAAGCCGGCCGGTACCCCATTGGTTCGATCCTGCCCACCGAGCTCGAGCTGTGTAAGAGCTTCAGCATCGGCCGGTTCACGGCACGCGAGGCGATGCGCCAGTTGAGCGACGCGGGGCTCGTCGTGCGCAAGCAACGCGTGGGCACGCAAGTCGTAGCCAGCGGTATTGGCCAGAAATATACGCAGAGCCTCAGCTCGATCGAAGATCTTCTGCAGTACGCGAGAAATACGGAGCTGCGGCTTCTCTTTACGAACTCCATCGCGGTCGACGCGATTCAGGCCAGCGAGCTGCATTGCGAGCGAGGGACATCGTGGGTCCTGGCGATTGGCATCCGTTACGAACACGGCAACGGAAGGCCCGTTTGTATGAACCGGGTCTATCTCAATCCGCTGCTCGAAGGCATTGCCGACCGGCTCCGCGAGCGGACCGGAACGATTTACGAACTTGTCGAACAGAGCTACGGCGTCAGTATCACGCGTATCGATCAGCGCATCTCGGCGGTCTCGCTTTCGCGCGACGACAGCCTTCATCTGGGCGCAATGCCGGGCATGCCGGCCCTTCGCGTCCTCCGCCACTACTACGACGCTCAGAACCGCCTCCTGCAAATGTCGGACAATATACATCCCGCCGACCGATTCGTTTATTCACTCTCGCTTGCCAAGGCCAATGCACACGGGACAGTCACCCGGCTGTCGGGGCCACCCATCGTTTCCGCGGCTTAGCGGCTATCGTGCGACATCGGTAAGAAAACGCAGGACCGGCCCATTGAAGTCATCCGGTTTCGTCTGGTGCGCGGCATGCGCCCCATCCGGAAGAATGACCAGTTGAGCCCCAGGGATCAGTGCGGCGAGCTGACGAGCGAAGTACGGCGCGATCATGATGTCGTTCGCCGCCGCGGTAACGAGCGTCGGAACTTTTAGGGAAGGCAGGTCGGCGCTTCGATCGAAGACGCTGATGGCATCAATTCGGCTGGCCATGATCTCAGGGCTCAATTCCTGGGCCAGGCCGGCGTGAATGTTCTGCTCGATCTCGGCCATATGCTCGTGAAACCACCAAGGCGGCAGCAGAAAGAATGCCGTGCTGCGCAGGTAGGCTTCGAGCCCGATCTTGGTCAGCGTTTCGCGCCTTTGGGACAGGATCATCCTGAGGTAGGCGTCAGTCTTGGGCCATGTTGCATGCAGGACCAGACGTTTCACCCGCTCCGGAGTCCGGCAGGCAATAGTCTGAGCGATCGCACCCCCTGTTGAATGCCCGACGAGGCAGGCGGCCCGGATCTCCAGGACATCCATCAGGGCGATAAGGTCGTCGGCCATGCCATCGACGGTGTACGGCTTGACGACCCGGCTACTGCGGCCCATTCCCATGTGGTCGTAGCTGATGCAGCGGAAGCGATCGGAAAAGGCAGCCAGCTGCAGGCGCCACGAGGCAGCAGCCCCCCCTAGTCCCGGAATAAAGATCACCGGCTCGCCAGTGCCGTGAATCTCGTAGTGAAGCTTATGCCCGTCAATCGTCAACTCAGGCATGGCGGGCGGCTTCCCTTCCAAAGAGGCGGGCAGTGTTGTCGAAAGCCCATCCTTCACGCAAGGCACAGAATGCGTGGAGCTTACCGAGGCAGCCTTGGTCCGCCGCATGCGGCATAGACTGAGAGCGTGGCCGATCTTTTTGGATGGCTGCCGCCCGTCTCGTCCACAGTGCGGCCATGTATGGTTCCGACCTCAACCGGTCCACTCGACCATGAAGTCTTTGGGCTCCAGCCTCGGCCGGGCCGGCAGCGGTTTGGTCGGCTCGACCCGCTGGCCGATATAGAGAAACCCGATGATCTGGTCCGCCGGCTCCAGCCCCAGCGCCCGCTTGGTATCGTCGTCATAGGCGGCGTCGCCTGTCTTCCACATCGCTCCATAGCCCAACGCATGTGCCGCGAGCATGATGTTCTGCGTCGCCGCCCCCGCAGACATCATCTGCTCGATCACGGGGATCTTTGCCGCGGGTTTCGCCGTGTACGCCGTTACGATGATCATCGGCGCCCGCATCGCCTTATCGCGCTCGCGCTGCAGCACCTCCTGACCTGCTTCGGGCATCTTGCGCTTCATTGATTGAGCCAGGATCTCCCCGAAGCGGCCCCGCATCTGCTCCCGCACGACCACAAACTTCCACGGCCGCAACCGGCCGTGATCGGGAGCTCGCAACGCGCTGCGGATCATCTGCTCCAGCACCGCTTCCGTCGGCCCCGGCGCGCTCAAAAGCGTCGCGGAGCTGCGTCCTAGCAACATTTCCATCGCGTCCATGGCGTACTCCAATCAAGTTCGGGCGAGTTGTTGCCGTAGTGATTCAACCTGCCCGGCCATAGGTATTCCAGGCCAGCGCGGCGTCGCGTCGTCACGCGCGATCTTGAGATCAATCAGGACCGGCCCCTGGGTCGCCATGACAGCCGGTAATTCGCGTGCAAGCGCCTTGGCGTCGGAGAACGTGAAAGCGCCGGCATAGCCAGCTCCCAATGCTAGCTTGCCGAAATCAAATACGCCTTGCCCGGGCAGCGGCTGGTTGCCGGAGCTCTCATAAAGGCCGTTCGAAAAAATGAAGTGGTAGAAATTTTTCGGCGCCAGAGAAGCGACAGTCACGAGCGATCCGAGCTGCATCAACAGGCTTCCATCACCGTCCATCACCATAATCGTCCGATCGGGCCGGCCAAGCGCTAGCCCGAGCCCAAGGCTCGAGGCGCTACCCATACAGCCCGATGCGTCCACGTGCATGGCCTTGCCGGCCCCCGTGTCATGCCACGGCGCCGCAGCCTGCATGGTAGAGACTGTGATGGCTTGCCCTTTGTTTTGCGCCAATATGGCGATCGCTTCCCGCTTATGCATGACCGATCCTCACGTCGTCGGCGCGCCGATAATCGCGGCTGTGGGACATTTTTCCGACCAGGCGCGATCCCACATGGCACGCAATTGCGACAAGTCCTGTGGAGACTCAATCTGGGCAGCAGGAACGCTCCAGACGCTTAACGTCGGCTCAAGCAGCCGTACAGCCCGCAGCTGATTCTCCTTGGCACTTTTATTGACGTCGCGCCCATACTGGCCGATTACCATGAAAGTTGGTACACGGGCGTCGAGTGCAATTGACTTGAGCGTGTTCAACGAGGCGAAGGCGCCGTTGTTCTGCATCAGAAGCATCGGTCGATGGCCAGCCATGTAAAGGCCTGCGTTGATGCCCATAGCCTCGTCTTCGGTGCAGACATTCAGCAGCCGCAGCGTCGGCATTTGGGTGAGCGCCGCAATAGCCGACTTTAAGTTGGTGTCCGGCACGCAAAGGATATGGGTCGGGCGGAGCGCCGCAATTGTGTCGGCCAGGAGTCTGCCATCGATCCCGATCACCATAGGCCCCTGCGCTGTCGTGGAACCCGCCTCAGTCTTTGTCATGTTGTTCTCCACGATCCCTGTACGGGCGACGATCGCCTCAAGAGTGCCCGCAGGGGGCTCTCCGTTTGCGCGCCGAAACTCATGGTCACGGCGCCTTCCAGGAGACAGGCCTCCATTGATCGGCCGCCGCCAACTCTATCCCTTCGATCCTCGATGGACGGCGGCGCCGTGCTCGCGTTCCACGACGTAGGTGGCATTGGTTGCACTTTCGTAGGGAGACTCCTTGGGGTCGGCAGAAGCCGTGGCATCGATGCCGCGCTTCCTCTTGATCCAGCCATCATAGGCGGAAGCGTCGATCCAGCCCGTGACGGTTGATATCTTCAGAGGATTGGCGGTTCCGACCATCCGATATCGGAACTGAAATCCCGGCATGGACGCCATCTGGTCGCCATTATGATCGATGCGGCCGATCGCATCCTGCGTCCGATCGGCCTTACAGAAATGGTCGACGACAACGATGAACATTCAATCCACCTGACACCCGCATCTCTGTCCGCTAGCCGCGGCCGCCGCGAATATTGAACACACGGGCGGCATGATCGAAGACCACCTCGCGCTTAATCTTGGGGTCGACTCCCTCGAACATGCGGCCAATGAGCTCGCCGGAATTGGGCCAGGCACCCTGCTCATGCGGATAATCTGAGCCCCAGATCACGCTGTCTTTGAGCATCGCCCAGTCGTAGGGGATCATCTGCGTACCAATATAGTCTTCCTCGAACGTGAAGGTCACACTGCGCTTAATGTACTCGCTGGGTAGCATGCTCAGCTTGGTCGTCGGATCGTTAGGACGCTTCTTTACCTGTCGATCCATCCAACTGATGAAGAACGGCAACCAGCCAATCCGGCACTCAGCAAACGAGAGATTGAGCTTCGGATGGCGCTCCATGGCGCCACAGAACACAAACTGCGCGATAGGTTTGGCGAGCACGAATGGCGTCACCGAGAAATGCGCAAGTGAGGAGCCGAAATTGTTCGGAGGATAGGGCGTGCCCGCCTTGTCACCGATATGGCCACAGATGGGAATGCCCGCTTCAGCCGCTGCGGCCCAGATCGGCTCCCATATCGGCTCGTAGATCGGCTTGCCGACATCGAAGACACCATATTCGACAGCCTTCGCGCCTTTTTTCAGCAGCCGCTGTAGCTCAGCCGGGCAAGCTTCAGGCAAGGCGGTTGGCAGCGCCGGAAGAACGATGATGCGATCGGGGTCGTGGCTGTTGAGCTCGAGAACGAAATCGTTGTAGGCGCGGTAGATTTCGAGGAGCAGCTCCGGATCGCTGACCAGCCACTTGCGAGTGTCGCCGTAGAACACGCCGGCGTAAATCTTGGCCAAGTCGAGGTGGCGGAGGATAATCTTGGGGTCAGATGGCGGTAGGTCACCGGGCTTGAGGTCGAGCCCCGGAAAGAACTGCTCTTGGAGCGAGCGATTGCTTGAGCCATCGGCAGCGTTCTGCCCTTCTGTGCCGGCTTCCCACTGCCAGGCGCTGCCTTTCGATGTCTCGACGACTTGCGGCACCCTGTCCTTGAATTTCGAGCTGACGCGATCCAGCCAGAGGTTCTTAGGAAGCCACCGCGAATCGAGATGATTATCAGCCGAAATGAACTCGTACTTCATGCGTGCTTGCCCCGTAGTTGATATGTTGATATATCATCTAGGCTTCGGCGCTGTCAAGGCGCTTGCGCCGTAGCCATGCAGCCGACGTACGCTGAGCTATAGGTGAGAGATTGCCCGTGCTGATCCCGGCTCATTGCTGCTCAATTCCGGCCGCCTTAACGAGCTCAGACCAGCGATCGATTTCCTCGGAAAGAAGCTTGGCGTATTGCTCTCCCGTGGTGCCGACTACCTCCAGGCCATTCAGAGCGGGATTCCGCTTAACCTCCGGAAGATTCAAGATCGCGACCAGCTCCGCATTGACGCGTTCGACGACATCCCGCGGTGTCTTTGCCGGTAGAAAAAAGCCCATCCGGTTACGAAAATCGATGTTGTAGCCCGCCTCAACGAGCGTCGGCACGGTCGGCAGCAGTGCCGAACGTCCTTTGCCCCCCGATACGGCGAGAACACGCAGTTTCGAGCCGGGCCCCATGTCCCTAGCCGCCAGGAGAGGCTCGTCCCAAAAAATCTGAACTTCATTTTGCATCAACGCTAGATGCCCCGGAGCCGCGCCGGAGTAAGGAACCAGGGTGGTCTTGAATCCCGCCGCGTATTCAAGCCAGGTGGTTATCAGACGGGTGGTTGAACTAAGCCCGACCGATCCGCTATTCAGCTTGCCGGAATTGGCCTTTGCATAGGCAACCAATTCCTGGACGGTAGCGACAGGCAGGCTTGCATTGACGACGAGCGCGTACAGCCCCTCCGTCGCCAGCGTGACGGCGGTCAGGTCTTTGCGCACATCAAAATTCGCATCCTTCGTAAGCAGCTGGCTGAGCGCAATCGAGCCGGTCGTATAAAGAATCACATGCCCGTCAGGCGGCGCCGACGAGACATAGCGTCCTGCGAGCAGCGCGCCAGCGCCCGGCCTGTTCTCGACGACAACAGGTTGATTGATCCTGGCTTTCATCTGCGCCGCCACCAGCCGTGCCACGACATCCACGATGCCTCCGGGGGAAAACGGAACCACGATGGTGACTGGCTTCGTGAAGCCTTGAGCAAGGGCTTGTGGCGCGTGCAGAGAAGACGATCCTGCGAGCAGAACCGCCATGAAGATTATGGTCCTCATGTAGAGCATCTGAATCCCTCCCCCATCCTTGCCGTCAATTTCCTGGCGGCCAAGCGCGCGGAATCGCCGCGCCGTCAATCATTCAGCAGTCAAAGCCAAGGACACTGCGGCGGACATGCACCTAGGAGGGCCGGCCCGATCGCGCCATGACGGTTCATTGCGGCTCAATGCCAGCCGCTTTAACGATCTCGGCCCAACGATCGATGTCATCGGAAACAAGCTTGGCGTACCGCTCACTTGTCGTACCGACGACGTCCCAGCCCTTCAACGCCGTGTTCCCCTTGATCTCCGGGAGTCGCAGGATCGACACGATTTCCGCGTTAACTCGCTCAACGATGTCCCGCGGCGTCTTTGGCGGTAGAAAGAAGCCCATCCGATTGCGGTAATCAATGTCATAGCCGGACTCGGCGAGCGTCGGCACGGTCGGCAGCAAGGAAGAACGACCGTCGCCGCCAGATAACGCAAGAATACGTATCGTTGAGCCGGGCCCCATGTCTCTGGCCGCCAGAGTCGGCTCGTCCCAGAGCACCTGAACTTCGTTCTGCAGCAGCGCGAGATGCGCAGGGGCCGTGCCGGGATAGGGCACCAAAATCGACGTGAAGCCCGCGACGTGCTCGAACCAGGCGGTCATCAGACGCGTGGTTGAGCTATATCCGACCGAGCCGCTATTCAGCTTCCCGGCGTTCGCCTTTGCGTAAGCCACAAACTCCCTGACGGTCGTGACGGGGAGACTTGCATTCACGACGAGCGCCGAAGGCCCTTCGGCGGCGAGCGTGAGTGCGGTCAGGTCCTTCCTGACGTCGAAATTCGCATCCTTCACGAGGAGCTGGCTGAGCGCGATCGAGCCGGTCGTGCAGAGAATCACGTGGCCGTCGGGCGGCGCTGCCGACACGTATCGTCCGGCGAGCAATGCTCCAGCACCCGGCCTGTTCTCGACGACGACGGGCTGATTGATTCTGTTTTTGAGGTGGCCCGCCGTCAGCCGGGCCATTAGGTCCGCGATGCCACCGGGAGAAAACGGCACCACGATTGTGACCTGTTTCGTGAAGCCCTGAGAGAAGGCTTGCGGGACGGAAAGCACAGGCGAACCCGCGAGCAGAATCGCCGTGTAGATTATCGCCCTTATGTTGAGCATGTGGATCCTCCCAAATCCTATATAATGATATATCATCAGTATAAATTCGGAAGGTCAATGCTTTTTCGCGAAGAGGCGATGTTTCCATGAGCGCGCTCCGACCCGCTTTATGGCTGCTTTTCTGCTCCTTGATTCGTTCGCCAGCTCTTAATAATGTTATATCATGTACGGGCAATAGGACATAGGCGAGGACTGCGCATGTCGATAATCCAGGTTGGCGCGTTCATTCACGGGCGAAACACGCGGACAAAGACCGCCGAGATATTCGAGAGTCTGAACCCGGCCACGACCGAACCGATCGCGCAGATTCAGCGCTGCGGGGAAGCGGAAGTCGACGAAGCTGTACAATCCGCGGCGCGCGCCTTCGCCGGCAAGGAATGGCGGCGCATGGCCGCCGCCGATCGCGGCCGCCTGTTGCTGAAGGTATCGGAGAAGATCCGCGAGCATGCCGACGAACTCGCTCGCATCGAGTCGACCGATGTCGGGAAGCCCCTGGTCCAGGCCGCCAATGACGTGCGCACTGCCGCCCGATATTTCGAATATTTCGCCGGTATGGCCGACAAGATTCACGGCGACGTCATTCCCGTGCGCTGGGGCGTCACCGACTACACGCTGCGCGAGCCCTATGGCGTGGCAGCCCAGATCATCCCCTGGAATTTCCCGCTGGCGATGGGTTCACGTGGTATTGCCCCCGCCCTTGCGGCAGGCAATTGCGTGGTGGCCAAGCCCGCGGAGCTCGCCTCCCTATCCATCCTCCGTCTGGCCGAGCTGGCCAAGGAAGCCGGCCTGATGGACGGTGTGTTCAACGTCGTGCCTGGATACGGCCCCGAAGCCGGTGCCGCCCTCACCCATCACAAGCTGGTGAGCCACATCACATTTACGGGCTCGGTAAAGACCGGCGCCGAGGTTATGAAGGCCGCAGCCGATGGCGCCCGCCCCGTAGCGCTCGAGCTGGGCGGCAAGTCGCCGACCATAGTATTCGATGACGCGGATCTCGATCGTGCGGCGGACATGATCGTGCTCTCCCTGCAGGTCAATTCGGGGCAGACCTGCAACGCCTGCACACGCCTGCTCGCGCACGAAAGGATCGCCGACGATCTTCTGGCTCGCGTACGCCAGCGTTTTGACAAGTTGCGTATGGGCGACCCGCTTTCCAATCCCGATTTTGGGCCGCTTATCTCTGACCCCCAGCGTCAGAAGCTTCGCGGTTACCTGGACCAGGCGCGCAAGGACGGCGGCCAGATCTCTTTTCATGGCCACGCGCCGCAAGAGGCAAAACTCGCTCGCGGCTATTTTCAGCAGGCCGCGATCATCGAAGGCCTTCCGCATTCCCATGCGGTCTACCAGGAGGAAATTTTCGGCCCTGTACTATCCGTGTCGCGCTTCCGCGATCTCGAAGAAGCGCTGACTCTCGCGAACGACACCAAATACGGACTGGTTGCCTCGGTCTGGACCCGCGATGTCGCACGGACCATGGAGTTGACTCAGCGCCTGGAGGCGGGACAGGTTTATGTCAACGGTTGGGGCACCGGCGGAAGCGTGGAAGTCCCGTTCGGCGGCTATAAGCAGTCGGGTGTCGGCCGTGAAAAGGGCCTCGAAGGGCTCCTCCATTATACCCAGATAAAGAGCGTCTCGATTTACTATTGAGCCAAGCGCCGGCTAAGCGCCGGCGATCGCCACAATCTCGATATCCGCCCCTTGTGCCGGCTCAGTACCGATCACATTCAGGGTAGGCATTCGCGCCTCGAGGACATCCTTGATCATCCCGATCACGCGATCCTCCGCGTAGATATTGCGCACGAAGACGTCTAAGCGGAGAAGCCGATCCAGGCCGACACTGAATCGCCCGATCGACTTTTCCACATTGGCGAGCGATTGACGCGTCTGTCCCCCAAGATCGCCATAAAGCTCACGGCAAATGCTTCCACCAGGCGCATCAAGCAGCCCGGAGCAGGAAGATGCAAATACCAATCCCCCCGCCTTCGTCGCCTCGGCGCGCTTCGGATTATTGGCCAGCCATTTGATCTCTGTCGGCACACCCGGAGCCGCAGCGACGCCTCCGACCTCTTGCTCGAGACGAGCGCCCAGCAGAGTGCCGACAGCGTAGTTCGCGAACGGCATACGCCCATCGAAGAACTTCTCCGCACCACTTATGTATCGAGAATAGGAGTCTGCGTCGCGCAAACAAGTATCGACCCGTACAAGTCTGTCTATGGGCGCATTGAGTTTAGACAAGTGCGATTTAAGCCAGCCGAAGCAATACTCGAGCTGGATGTCGAAGGAGTCGTCGGTTTCCTCCGGCGCATGGTTGGCCGTGTTCAGCGGATCTTCATGGCCCCGGACACCAATGACAAAGATCAGATCACCCACTCGGGTAATACGCGACGCGCGCCCGCGGGTCGGCTGTTTGACGCCAACAACGCGCTGAATGTCCGGCGTCACGGCCAGGACGGAAGCCGTTATCATATTAATGCCGTTGAGCTTCGTCTGCGCGCCAAAGCTGACCGCCTGCCCATGCCCGACTTCGCCGAAGTATTCGGGCCATAGGGCCATTCGTTCGAGACGCCAGTGCTGACCGCTGGTGAAATTCTGGATCCAGACGGCGCAATCGCCACCATAACCTGCCTTCTCGAGACGCTTCGCGATCCGGCCGTAGGCGTTTCGGCATTGCGCAATAGCATCGCCAGCAATATCGAGATTGATCTTCTCGCTGTTGATGTCGCGATGGCCGTCGGAGCCGGAGACGAACAGGTAAGGCCCGTACTTTAGAACCGCGGGAAACCCCCTTCCCCGCTCATCTTCAACCAATGTCTCAATAGAATGCCTAGAGAACGACACCATTACCTCCTGCCTTGCGTATTCATTCTGCTGTCGCAGATACTGAAGACTGCGGTCGCACGCTGCTCACGCAGTACGAGTTGCGAAGTCCGGCCATCGATGAGTCCACGGGCGAGCCGCTTCGAGCAGAGCAGACATCCTCAGGACGCCAACATCGTCGCCATGCCGCCCCACAATCTGAACGGCGACTGGCATGCCGTCGTCGCTGTATCCGAACGGGACCGCCGAAGCCGGGTTGTATGAGATGTTGAACGCCGCGAGATAGCCGAGCCGGCCGCCTCGCCCTCGGGTACGATTGAGATCTTCTGATTCTTCGATTGCTGGCGCTGGGGACGCCAGTGGCGCCAGGAGAAAATCGTAGTCCACAAACCATTGCCGCATGCGCTCCACGTACGCTCGGTTGCGGTGTAGGATTTGGCGATACTTCCAGGCCAGAGCCCGTCGCCCGGCGTCGTAGATCGGCCGCGCGTAGTCGGTCAGATCGTCTGCGTGCTTCTTCCAGAAACCGGGAATCAAAGCCTCAGCGGCGCCATAATGATCGCCGGAATAGGCCCACACTCCCGGCTCCAACTCGTCGCCGCCCTCCAGAGGCGGCGGATCGGCCTTAACCAGCGTGCAGCCCAGCTCTTTCAGCACCTCCGAGGCTTCCTGGATCAACCTCGCCTGCAGCACATCGCTTTCATCTCGGCCGAAATCAACCGTCACCGCCACACGCGCCCCTCTGACATTGCCGATCAATGCATCGAGATAATCGATCGACTCATAAGTCAGGCTATCCGGATCGCGCCGATCGGGCCCGGCGATTGCGTTCATCAGCAGCGCGCTGTCGCGTACTGTGCGTGTCATTGGACCGTTGTGCGACCGCCCCGGCGCCGCGCGCCACTTCTGGACCGCGGGTACTCTCTGGAAGCTCGGCTTGAAGCCGAAAATCCCGTTATAGGCCGCTGGCAGCCGGACTGATCCGCCGGAATCCGTGCCGACCGCCAAGGCTCCCATGCCCGAAGCCACCGATGCAGCAGCGCCCCCCGAGGAGCCCCCGCACGTCCTCGTCAGATCCCAAGGATTCGCGCCGGATGGCCCCAAACGGTTCGACACGTGCGCGTGAAGCGCGAATTCCGACAGATTGGTCTTGCCCAGGATCACCGCGCCGGCGACGCGCAGGCGTTTTACGAGTTCGGCATCCGGTTGCATATTGTTCTTGAACGCAAGCGATCCATAAGTTGTCGGCATACCCGACATCTCGACCGAGTCCTTGACCGAGACCGGCACACCAGACAAAGGCGGCTTTTCGCCCGACGACATCCAGCGTGCTTCAGCGCGCTTGGCCGACGCCATGGCGTCGTCATGGTTGAGGGCTAGGTAAGCGTGAAGATGCCTGTCCAGGCGCTCAATACGCTTGAATGCCTCGCTGACGACCTCGACCGGGGAAAAGCTCCGTCGCGCGTATCCCGCCAACAGCTCGCTCGCGCTCAGCCGCCATAGTTCATTCGTCATTTACTTTATCCGCGCTTGCTTCGGACCATCTTGTCGATGCCCTCCGAGGCTTGCGATAGACGCAGCGGATCAGGCTGACGTCGGTTCGAAACGGAGGCGCTTCATCGTCTCGATGTAATCACGGACCCAGCCGGTGATGTCGAGGTTAGGCACATAACCGAGCTCATCGCGCGCCCGGGTGATGTCCATCACGCAGTGACCGGTTGAGTCGGGGCGCAGATACTGAGTCCCCGGCCCGATCTCAATCGCCGTATCAACAAAGATTTCACGGATCGCGTCGGCGAAGTCCGACAATGTGATGCCGGCGCCGGTGGCGATGTTGAAGATGTCGGAGCGCAGCGCGGGCGCCTCCAGCGCCGCGACAACGCCGCGCGCCGCGTCGTTGTTATAGATCGTGTCGGTGACAGCCTCGCCGCCAGTCGCGACGCGGGTCGGGCGGCCGAGCATGGTGTTCTCGATCATCGTGGAGTGAACGTTAGTGCCGACGTGGCGGCGCAGCTTGCCCGGCCCCACCGTCGAGCCGAAGCGAATGGCGGCGAATTCGAGTCCATGACGCTGGCGATACCAGCGGCCAAGCTGTTCGCCACAAAGCTTCATGATGCCGTAGACGCTGGCGGGCCGCGGGCAGAGGTCCTCGGTCAGCGGCCGGTAGGTGGGATGGCCATACTCGCCGGAGACAGGGCCGTAGACGGCTTTGGAGCTGGTGAAGATGACCCGCTTGACGCCACACCGGCGCGCCGCCTCGAGGACATTGGCTGTGCCCTGCACCCCGATCTGCGCCGCAGCGCCGGGATCGGCCTCGGCGACCGAGTGCAGCATGGCCCCCATATGGGCGATCCGCGTGATGCCGTGCGCCCCAAGCGCCGCTTCCAAGGCTGAGGCGTCAGCGATTGAGCCGCGAACCACGTCGACATCGCCGACGATATCGGCGATGAGGTCCGTGCTGCCGCTAGGCGACATCACCACCGGCCGCTCGCCAGCGGCGACCAGCTGGCGCGTGACGAAATGTCCGATCACCCCGTTGCCGCCGATCACCAGCGTCCGCGCTGTCGCCATGCCTTAGCCCTCCCCGTTCTCTAACTGCGTCCAGGATCCGCCGAGCCCTTGATGACACTGCGTCGTCAGGCCGATGTATCTCATCTTGCGACATAACCTTCGCGTTGATCAGACGCGACGGCCGTCGGGTCGCGTCTGGAGGGGCTACCGAATCCTCCACCGGCCGCGGATTCGACGCGGAAGATTGCGCCAGCTGACAAATCGAGCCGCAGCGAGGCCGGATGAATCTTCTCTTGGGGGGTACCGGGCTCGACCACGAACCGGCTCGGAGCACCGTCAGTTCCTCCGGCAACGCCACGCGGGGCGTGCGTCGACCGATCGGCTCGATAGATGACCAGAGCAGGCTCCAGCAGTTCGTATTCGCGGCGAATGCCCAAGCCGCCACGGAACTGTCCAGCACCACCCGACCCGGGAACCAATTCAAACCGGCGGACCCTGCAGGGGAACTCGGTTTCGATGATTTCGACCGGGGTGATCAAGGTGCTCGAGAGGTGGACGACACAACCGGAGGTGCCGTCCTGTCCGTTGAGGCCGCCATAGGCAGAACCGAATATCTCATACTGATGCCGGCGCTTTCCCGCCGTGCTGCCCTGCCAGGCAATGGTCATCGCGCCGCCGGTGCCACCGCTGTGAGCTATGGCGCGCGAACTCTTGAATGGGCCCAGAGCTTCCAGCAGCACGTCTACCAAGCGCTGGCAGGTCGGCATATAGCTGCTGACGGAGGCTGGCGAGCGGGAGTCGACTACCGATCCAGGCCTGCAACGAATGGTCACCAGATCGCGGGCCGCATCCGTGTACTGCAGTTCCGGATCGAGCAGCGAGATCAGGGTGTAGTAGCAACACGCTTCGACTTGCGCGGGCCTAAGATTCACGGGGCCAGCACGCTGGTCGTCGGACTGTGTCAGATCGAATTCGATAGCACCGCCTTCCACGGTGACCCGAGCATGCAACCGCACGGGGCTGTCAGGGGTAACCCCGTCGCCGTCCATCTGAGCCGACGCTTCATGGACGCCGTTTGGCAGCGCCTTGAGGGCCATCCGCAGCTTCGCCGCAGACGCCTCGTTGATTGCCGTCAAGGCATCAGCGACGGCGTCATAGCCATACTGTTCGCAGAGCTCCACGACGCGCCGGCGGCCCATGCCGGTGACGCCGACCTGGCTTCCAAGATCGCCTAGTACGAGACCTGGCTGCCGCGAGTTAGCGGCGATTATCCGTTGAAGGTCGAGGTTCGGTTTTCCGGCATTCACCAGCTTGACGGCCGGGAGTATGAGACCTTCCTGGAAAATTTCAGTCGCGCGCCCATAGGTGCTGCCGGGCACCGTTCCGCCCAAATCTGCCTTGTGCGCAATAGTGCCGGCAAAGGCGATGAGACGGCCCTCGAAGAATATGGGCGCCACCACGGCCATGTCCGGCACGTGCGGCATGCCGGCTTCATAGGGATGGTTGCTGACCAGGACATCCCCATCCTCCAGTCCTTCCGCGCCGTAGTGCTCAAGCAGGCCGCGGATGAGGTGGTAGTAGACGGGGGCATGAAGAAACATGCGCGGCGGCACGAGGATTCGCCCGTCGGCGGCGATAATCGTGCAGCTGAAGTCATGCGACTCGCGCACGATCGTCGAATACCCGGAGCGGTAAAGATGGTGATGCATCTCGTCCGCAACGGCGGCGAAACGACTGCGCAGGATCTGTATCGTGATGGGGTCCAGCATGACGATTCTACCGCTCAGCCTCGACGATGAGGTTGCCGTGTTTGTCCAGGTGTGCTGACCAGCGGGGCGGAATGACCGTCGTCGCGTCGAACTGCTCGACGATGATCGGGCCTTTGATCACCTCGCCGACCGCGAGGCCCGCGCGACTGATCACGCGTGTCGAAACCGGCGCATCCGTTCCGAACCTCACGACACGCCGCTGCTCGCCTTCCCGCTGCCTTGCTGGAACGACGCCGACACTCGCCGCTGCCTTGGGAACGGGGACGACAACGCGCAGGCGATAGCTGACCACCTCCACCGGCGTGTCGGTCGATGCGTGCCCGTGCAGCGCGCGATGGACTGTGAAGAAGTGCTCACGGGCCGCGGCCAGGATGTCCGCCGTAACAGGCCCGTCGCCGAGCCCTTCAAGGCTGACGCGGAGCTCGTACCCCTGGCCCGTATAGCGCATATCGAGCTCACGGACGAGGCGATGCTCGGCATCGCTCAGCCCTTCATCCGCCATATCCGCCCGCGCCTGCTCCTCGAGCTGGCAGAAGGCGGACTCGGCATCTGCGGGTTTCAGCTCAGCCAGAGGGGTCAACCCGGAGCGTACGTAGTCATGAAGGATATCGGCGCACAGAAGGCCGAGCGCCGAGAACGCGCCGGGATTGGGCGGCACGAGCACGCGCGGTATGCCGAGATCGGCCGCAACGGCGACGGCGTGAACAGGTCCAGCACCGCCGAACGGGATAAGCGTGTAGTCGGTTAGATCTACGCCCTTTCGCGCGGCCTGGATGCGAATCTCGTCAGCCATCCGAGCGTTGACCAGCCGGACGATGCCGCTGGCTGCATCGGCGGGCGTGACTTTCATCGGCGTCGCGATATCGCGGGCGATTGCGGTTTCGGCCGCCGCCCCGTCCAGCTTCAGGGCCCCGCCCAGCATATGGCTGGGGTTGAGATAGCCGCAGACGAGATCGGCATCCGTCACCGTCGGCCTCATGCCGCCATTGCGATAGCAGGCCGGTCCTGGCGCTGCACCCGCACTCTCCGGCCCGATGTTCAAGAGACCAGCGGCGTCAAGCCAGGCGACGGACCCGCCGCCGGCGGATATCGCGGTGATGTCGAAGGCCGGGACATCGACCCGCCGCCCGTCGACATAGCCCTCTGTCACTTCGAGAGGGGCGCCGCCCTCGACAAAGGCGATGTCGCAGCTAGTCCCGCCCATATCCATGGTGATCAGATGACGGAACCCGAGCTGGACCGCCATGATATGGGCCGCGGCGCGCACACCACCGGCCGGCCCGGAGAGAAGGGTCTGCACCGTTCGCCCGCCTTTGCCCACGGCGACGAACGGCATGACGCCGCCATTCGACTGCATGAGGAAGCGCTGCCTCGTCCCGACCTTGATGTCATCGAGCCCCTGGTCGAGCGAGGCGATGTAACGCACGAGGACCGGCTCGAGAAAGGCATTGACGAGAGTCGTCGAGAGCCGGGGCCATTCGCGTACGCGTGGAAGCACGGTGCTGGACAGAGAAACCGTCGCGTCGGGAGCAACCTCACGGATAATGCGCGCCGTCGCCTGTTCGTGGGCCGGGTTCTTGAAGGAAAAGAGATAGCAGACGGCGAAAGATTTGATTCCCGCGTCCACAAGCTCCCGGACGGCGCGGCGCACCGCCTGCTCGTCCAGCGGCGTCAGCTCCGCACCGGTGTAGTCCATCCGCCCCGGAATCTCGCGGGTCAGGCTCGGCGGCACCAACGGGGTTGGACGGCGGAAATAGTAGTCCAACTGGTTGCCCGTCCGGGCCTGCTCCTGGACTTCTCCAACGCCGCGAAAACCATCGGTAATCAGCAGGCCGACGCGGCTGCCTTTCATCTCCAGCAATGCGTTGGTCGTGACGGTCGTGCCGTGGCTGAAGAATTCGATGTCCTTCAGCTGAACGCCCCGCTCGACCAGCAAGCGAAGCCCAGACAGGACCGCCAGCGCCGGATTGGAGGGAGTGCTCGGGACCTTCTCGACCAGCAGAGCGCCCGTATCGGAGTCGAAAATCGCTAAATCCGTATTGGTACCACCGATATCGACCCCGACCCTGTATCGCCCCATCTATCGCCCCCAAATGAGCTAATGCCGGTCGGCCCACGCATCGCGATACGAGATCTCGCTATGGCGCGCCCTCCGGGACCATATTTACTTGATATGATGATATATCATTAACGAAGCGCACGTCAACGCCCATCCGCCGCTTCGCTCGGCCGTTAGCTGGTCGCGCCTTGCTTGATCGAAATGTCGTAGTTGTAGCGCTCTGCCGGATGTAGCGCCCAAACCAGCTCCACCACGCGATTGGCTTCGTTGAAGATACGACGCTTAATCGATAGCAGCGGCGCGCCGATATTCACCTGGAGACGCTGGGCTACGATTTCGTCCGCCAGCGTTGCGGTAATTGATTCCTCGGCGCGCACAAGATGCACGCCGCGCCGCTCCATCAGGGTGGCCAGCGTCGCCTTCTCCAGATCGGCAGCCGTCCAGCTGTTCGCAATGTCTATCGGCACGAATGTTGTCAGATGCGAAAACGGCCCCATTTCACTGTGCCACACACGGATGGCGCGCTGAACCTGTGTCCCCTCAGCCAAACCAAGGTAATCGGCGACCTCCTTGTCCGCGCTTGCCTGGCTAAATTCGTACAGTCTTACGAAATTGGCCCCGTCGCGCTGCATGCTGTTTTGGAAATTCGCGACGACTGCAGATACCGTTGTTTGCCGAGACGTGCGCCGGACAATCGTACCGCGGCCCTGCTCGCGAACAGCCATACCCGCGGCGGCAATCTCGTCTAACGCTCGCTTCGCCGTGATACGGGATACACCGAACCTGCCTGCAACTTCGGTTTCGCCCGGCAGAAATGCCCCGTCCTTGTAATGGCCGCTCTGGATCTGATCGCGCAATGTTTCAAAAATATGTTGATAGAGAGGCCCGCCCTTGCCCCGTTCTACAATTTCGCGGCTGCGCAGTGGGCTAGTCTTATTCCTCGGGCTTCCTGCCTTTTTCATCTGTAACCTACCGTTTGGCTCCACCGCAACGCTGCGCTCGCGAGCATTCGCTTAGCAAGGAACATGATATAGCAACCTGTACCGGCCCCTCAAGCAACACGCCGATCGCGACCCCTTCGGTTGTTAAGTTTCCCATATGGTCCATCGAGCGACAAGCCGCCGCTGGGCAGCGCGTTTGCCTATCAATGCTCGCTATTAACACTAAGATCGCTCAAAGCCTGATCTAAGCGGCCGCGGAGTCCGCTTTGGGTCAGAATCGGACTCTGGTCCTCTAGCTATGTAGGCTATCGGTCTGGCGCCAGTGCAGTAGCCGAGTCTGCAGCCGACCTAGAAAGAAGTCGGCGGTGAGGACGATGCCCGCTACTGCGACGATGCCCGTATAGACCCCTACCGTGTCTGCCGTGCTGCACGCGCCGGCGATGTAGTGTCCATGCCCGCCGCCGCTCGCAAGAAACTCACCGACGAGCGCGGCGCTGAAGGCGCGGGGGATGCCAATCTTCAATGCGCGAGCACGAACGGAAGCGCGCTGTGCCAAATCACCTCGCGCATCAGTGCCCAGCGTCCGGCGCCCAGGATACGCAGCTGTGCCAGAAATCGCAGATCAATACTGCGGATCCCGTCCATGGTCATGACGAAGACCATGAAGAAATCATCAGCGCCACGAGTACGATCTTCGAACCGATCGAGACTCCGAACCAGAAGATGAGGATGGGTGCAAAGGCCAGCTTCCAACAGCTTCGGTTACTGTGACCAAGCTTCGCGGAACAGGATGCGATGCCGTTGCCGGTGATCTCCTCTTCTATCGTGGCCATTGGCTTCTGACGGAAACGACAACTCCCAAGCAAATCATAAAAGCGCCCACTGCCGATTCCAGGGACGGGGTTTCAGTCGTAACGAGCCAGACCAATAGCGGGTTGAAGACGACATCTAGCAAGGTGATCGTCGTCACCTGTATTGCCGATACACACCTGCTCATGAATATGAGAACAAGCCAGGGCAAGCCGTGTAGGAAGATTCCAATCAATACGATACCGAGGGCGTCGGAAAACGCAGCAATCGGCTGGCCGGTGAGCAGCAGGTTAGTGCCGAGGCTTAGAAGTCCGCCCAGAAACAGACCAGGCACGACGTCGACGCCGCGGTAATAGCGAAGCAAGACTATCTGAGCGGCAAAGAGCAGCGAAACGGCAAGTGCCAGCGCATCTCCGAACAACGTTCCGTCGTGCCCAATTGCACTCGTGCCTATCATAATGGCGACGCCGATAACGACGATGACTAGGCTCATCCAAATCCCGGTGTTGATGCGCTCCCGTAGGATGGACCAGGCCAAGGCAGCGGCGAAGACTGGCGAAGCCGCCGAAATCGCAGCCGCATGAGCGACCGTCGTCTCGCGCAACGCCACCATGTAGAGGGTTGTATTTATCGTATAGGCAGCAGCCAGGATGAAGATGCCGGGGTGACCGATACCCCCGCCAGCCCAGCGTCGTCCGCCAAAGCCCGCCACCATATAGACAAAACCGCAAAGAGCCGCACCTAAAGCGCGAAACGCACTGATTTGGTGGGCATCCACCTGCGAAAAATACCTGACCATCAGACCGGAATTGCTCATGGCTATGACTGCCAGGGCAAGAGCAGCGATAGCTTTCCAGTGCGAGCTATTAGCGGAAATCTTTAGGCCCCAAGTCGACATCAGCGCGACCAGTGAGAAGACATTGCCCAGTTCGATACCCTAGGCTGCTCACGTGCTTCCTCCTCTGCTGAGCCAAGCCGAAAGAAACCCGTGCAGCTTCTCTCCGGGGCGCGCTCCAAGACAGAAGGCCTGAGCGTTAGTGTACGAGATCACGCCGTCGAACAGAGTGGAGCGCGCATTGCCTATCTCCGCACTCGTGTGAGCCACCGTCACAGCAGGTACACCTTGCTGATCGAGTGGCGCGAGTCTTCCGATACCCGCCTCGTCGCACCCTACACCGGCGTCGTTGAAGGCCACGAACGAGCACAAAACATTTATTGCCTTTGTCGGGATTCCGCCGATCAGTGCGCCATGGGAGCCCGTGAGCACTACCCGTCCGGCATCATGGGGTTCGATAAGCGACGCGGAATCAATGCAGATTACGCTATCCAAGCCCGGCAAGATCTCGACCTCGAAGCGATGCTCTTCAACCTTCGGCGGGGACGCCTTGAGAAACCGGGCTGCAGAAAGGCGGACCAAAGCTTCCGTACAGGATAGGTTCGGCCCGACGCCGAGGACATTGGCAGCAGCATTCGCGTGGCTGATGATCCCTCGCGACCTGACGTCGGCGACGTCGCCAATCCGCGCGCTCATGTGGGAGACAGTCGCTACTGGCAGGCCAAAACTGTTGCCGAACTCTAGCGCCGCGATGCCGGCCTGGTTCCGGCCCCCGCCGGCATCATTGAGGATCAGGGCGCGCACACCCGTTGCGACCGCCTTATAGGCGCAATATAGCCCACCATGAGAGGCCGCCACGACAATCCTGCCGGCGTCCTCCGGCTTGAGATAGTTGATTGAATCGATCGCTAGCAGTTGGGCGGGATCTAGCATTCTCACCACTTGATCTTCTGTGATTCCTGTCCATCCGCTGGCCATCGGACAATCGGTCTCGGCGGCTACGGAACCGGGCCGATACATGACAGGGCCGGGATGACATTCCGACCGGCACGGCGGGAGTTCGGCAGACGTGTGCCGCTCCCGGAAATGCTGGCGGTTTAGCGCACCTTCTGCAGGGCCCGCTTGCTCTCCGAGCGGCCCCAATCGTCGTCGTATCCCAGATACTCGCCGAGAAACTTCTGCAGATCGGATATCGCATTCTGGACGTCGAACCTCGGACGGATCATCGACGCAACCATGATGCCGTCGAGGTGGACGGAGACGAAGGAGGCAACACGCTCGGCGTCTACTGGCTTGAACAATCCAAGAGTAGAACCTTCTCTGATGCTGTTGATCAGAATACTCGCTTCCTCTGCGTAGAACCGCCTTATCAGAACTTCAACCGATGGCAACCGCGTCAGAGAATTTGCGTAATCGAGCATTATCTTCACGAGCTTACGGATCGAGGCCGACAGCTCGAGGTTATTCAGGAACCAGTCGTTGATGAGGTCAATCGGACTGGTGTGCCTCTTCTTGAGCCGGGCATAATTCTCCAAGGCTTGGCTGATCGCGTGCTCAACGGTGGCTTTGAACAGGCCCTCCTTATTTTCATAATAATAATAGATCAAAGCAGAATTGACCTTCGCCGCGCGCGCCAATTCCTTGATCGATACGGCAGAAAAGCCGCGATTTGCAAACAAGTCGAGCGCCGCCATCATAAGCTTCTCGTCCGGCGAGATCGCCACCTTGCGCCTCGCCGTCGTGGGAGCGCCTCTTTTCTGTTTGACCGATCTTGTCATTGTCGAGCCTCTATGCATCCGCTCACCCGCTGGGCGGATATGGTTAGCCGCGCACTCCGATGAACCGGTCGAGTCCGATGAACCGCTCTATCAGCAACATTATAACAATTGTCATGATGACCAGAAGAGTGGAGACCGCGGATACTGTCGGATCCGTATTCCACTCCATGTAGTGATAGATCGCGATCGGCAAGGTGTAAGTAGACGTGCCCACAAGAAATATAGTCACGGTGAAATCATCAAACGACAGGATGAAGGCAAACAAAGCTCCCGCGAAAATGCCCGGTCGAATAATCGGCAAAGTAATGTGCCAGAAGACCTTCCACGGACGAGCCCCCAAGCTTGCCGCCGCCTCGTCCACGGCGACGTCGTATCGGGCCAGGGAGATGGCCACTGTTCGTGCAGCGTAGGGGAACGTGATCAACACGTGCCCGATCACGATATTCCAGAAGCTCGAGCGGAACTCCAGGAAATTGAAGAAAAACAGCAAAGCGATGCCGGTCACGATCAGAGGGATGGAAACTGGAGATGCAAGCAGCGCCTGCAAAGCCGCCGTGCGTTTGAAGCGAAATTTCCGGATACCAAAAGCCGCCAATGTTCCTATGGCCGCCGCGATTGGTGTGACGATGGCCGCGATCTTTACGCTCACCCAGAAGGAGGGCATGAACTCCGGCTGGGTAAAGACGTTTTCATACCAGGTCAGCGCGTATCCGCTTGGCGGCAGTTTGGTGTAGGAGTCCGCTCCGAACGACACCCAGACCACTAGAGCAATGGGCCCGATCAGCAGCCCGACTGCCGTGATTTGCGCGAACCAAGTTGCCGCGCTGCCGGCAACGTCGACAGCTTTCCGGGTGACGGTGTTGGAGCGATTAATCACGGGCGTGCCCGCGAGGCTCACTGAGGCGGGCCTGAACATAGAGTATACTGATGGTGATGACCAACGCGACAACCGCAAGCGCCGCCCCAAGCGGGGTATTTCCAGAAAACAGAACCTGGTCGTAGACCGTATTGGCGACCATCTGGACTTTGCCGCCGCCCAGAATCAACGGGGTTGAGAACGCGGAAGCGGTCAAGGTAAAGGCCAGTATTCCCGCTCCGATTACGCCAGCCTTGGAGAGCGGCAGGGTGACCAGAAAGAACGTCACTACCTCGCTGGCCCCGAGGCTATGGGCAGCCTCCTGCAAGGACTTATCGAGGCGCTGTAGCGAACCAACCAGCGTGAACACCACGAAGGGAAGAACAAAGTAGACAAGCCCGATCGTGACGCCAAATTCGTTTCGTATAAGCGGCAGAATGTCATTCTCGTCGAGCACACCGACCTGCTGCAGAACCGTGTTGATCAGGCCCGTGTTCGCCAACATCAGACTCAATGCATACAAGCGAACGACGACATTCGTCAGAAATGGTATTGCGACCAGCAAAATGAGTAGCGAGCGGACGAGCCTCGAATTGGTATGAACGATGGTGTAGGCGAGCGGATAGCCCAGCAACAGCGAAAGTACGGTTGCGTATAGAGCGACCTTGAACGTCACAAACAAGGTTCGAACGTACAATTCTTCAGTAAGGGCTCTCTTGTAATGAACGAGAGCAGTCCAGAGTCCGGAATCTTCGCCACTGCCGGATCGTTCGATACTCATCTCGAACAGCAGGAAAAGCGCGCTTGCGTAGAAGGCCAACGTAGCCAGCGCGGGCATCAACAGAAGCCAGCCGGCGTACCGGCCAGGAACACGTCGACGCTCCTGGGTTGGCTCCGGCACAGTCGGCACTCTTGCGTGAGCCCTATTCACACCATCCATTTGGCTGGCCTCTCTCTGTCTAAGTCAACGCGACCGTGTCCTCGGGCCGCCACCGCAACGTCACCGTATCACCCACTTGGTGCCGCGTGTATCGGCCGGCAGCGGAGCTCAGCACCAAGAAGGCCTGCTCCTCCGTGTGAACCAGATATTCGTACGATGGTCCGAGGTACGTGGCCTGGGTAACCCTGCCGCGAAAGCTGTTGATCCCCTGGCCCTGATCGTCGGAAATATCTATGGCCTCTGGTCTTACCTGCAGAGTTAGCTGCTGACCAGGTGACAGCCCTCCCTCTCTTGTATACACAGCAGCTCCTTTATCCGTTCGGCCGATCGTGTATTCATCTGTTCGAGCCTCGACCCTGCACTGGATCAGGTTGGAGCGTCCTAAGAATTGCGCCACGAATGCGTTCGCCGGACGGTTGTATATCTCAGTGGGCGTTCCACATTGCTCAATACGTCCTTGCGACATCACAATCACGCGATCAGACATTGAAAGCGCCTCTTCCTGATTGTGGGTCACATTGATCGCCGTCACGCCCGCCCGATCCACGATATTTCGAAGCTCAACCTGCATCTCCGTCCGCAGCAGAGCATCCAGGTTTGATAGCGGTTCATCCATTAACAAGAGTGGCGGCCGGATCACAAGCGCCCGGGCTATCGCTACTCGTTGCCCCTGCCCGCCCGAGAGTTGATGCGGGTATCGCTCGTTTAGGTCGTTTAGACGGACAAGCGACAGGGACTCCTGCACACGTTGGACCATCTCCGCCTTCTTGATCCCCCGCATTCGCAGGCCAAAACCCACGTTCTCTTCCACAGTCATATGCGGGAAAAGCGCGTAATTCTGAAACACGACCCCAATGTCGCGATCACAAGGGGACTTGCCATTCACGCAACTGCCTTCCAGAAATACACGACCTTCGTCCGGGCGGACAAACCCAGCGATGAGCCTTAGCGTCGAGGTCTTTCCGCACCCACTCGGCCCAAGCAGTGTTAAAAACTCACCGCGCTGAACCTCGAACGAAACATTGTTGATCGCCACATAGCGACCATATTTCTTTTTCACGCTCTCGAGGGCGAGGACAGGAGGACCGCTACGCGCACCAGGGCTGCGCCCCGCACTCACTCGTCCTGCTTTTACATCGGTATGCTCCCCCATCGACCAAATTCTCCTCGGTATTTTTGGTGCGGGCGCGCTTAGGCTGGCCAACACACCGACGATATTGCGTTGCGAACCGACTGGCTCCGCTGTGATACTTTTTCTCTCTATCGTTCGTCGGGCGGCGCCACGACATCGTCATCGTATTTGTAGTTTTTGGCTACTCTTCCGTCCGAGCGAAAAACATCCAGCGCAACCTGATATGTCGAACGACTTATGCGGGCATCCTTAACCCAGCACCCGAGTCGCTGATAGTGGTCTATGGCGCTGGTAAGCACATCCTCATCAATGTCTCTGAAGAAGGGAACCAGCAGCGTGCAGATTTCCCTCGGTCGGGCGTCGCTAACGAAATGTATCGATTTGCGGTAGGCCCGCATGAATGCCTTCGCCATGTCGGTACCCAGCCATCTGGCGGGCGCGCAAAGGCTGCTGAATGCGACAGGGCCAATCGCCTGGCCGACCGAAGCCACGATGAAACCGGCATTATCCTTCTCAAGCTGCTGCGGCGCAGGCCCCTGCAGATGCAGATAATCCCCGACCCCGGCACGAAACTTGGCCTCGATTTGCTCCGCCGCCCCAGCGTCGATTATGTTGATTTTCGCGTAGTCAACCCCCGCCTTACGTAAGGCATATCTAAACATGGCCAGCGGCTGTATGCCGTGATCAACGAGGACCTTCTTGCCGACAAGATGCGACCAACTAAAGTTCGGCTCGGGAGCTCGTCCCGCAATGAAAAAGCCATCGCGTTCGTTGATCTGCGCGAAATGCACGATATCCGTCTTGCGGCCCGCCTCTCGTGCCATCCAGGCGTGCGATATTGCGGCCTGCCCCAGGTGTGCGGCCCCCTCCTCCAAGAGATCGTAAACTGATTTTGGACGCTCGACTGCCGAGTAGACGGGATCCAGCCCCTCCTGCGTGAGGAAGTCCGCCGCGATTGCAATGATGAGGGGCGTATAGAAGGCGGAATGACGCGTTACCGTCACGTGGATCTGAGACAAGACTACTTCCCCCGTTACTTTTTCTGCCAAGCCCCCAACCGACTCACGCTGCGACAGGGACCAGGCGACGTCCGATCCTGCTTAGCGGACCGCCTATCACCGGCTCGGCAGCATCACTCCTACGATCGCCGCCCAGCGCGCCCTGCCCTGAGTCTGCCGAGCGGTGACCAGGATGCGGTTGTTTATCCGGGATTTCGGGTCTTCGGATTGGAGACCTTCTTCACGATTTCCCGGGCGATCGCCAGCTTCTCCGTGTCAGCGGTTTCCTGTCCCAGCTGCCCATCAAATATCTTCTGCAAGACATGGCGCTGGAAGCCTAGACGTATCTCTCTGTCTTCCTCGGGGGTGGCTCCCTGGGGGACCTTCATCACCGTGTTGTGGCCGTGCGTTCGAACTGACCCATTCCCCTTACGGGTCACACCCTTCGGCTCTTCTCCGTTCTGAACCTTCCGAATCTCCTGACGGATCAGCTTGCGATAGAGAATGACACCAGCATCGGACGCGCCAAGATACTCATCTTCATGGCTGTGGATCGGCCCCTGCGAAGCCCAAGCATCAAAGTCGCCTGGGTTCTTTTGCCGCTGGGCATAGGACCGCTCTCCATGCTGATTATCGGTCTCAATTTTCCTGTTCAGTCCAAGAGCCGCGTCGCCGCCCTTGTCCCGGTCCCAGCGTCCGTTCATCTGCGTTGCCGGCGCCATCTCGAAGTCGTACATTTCGAGCATAGAAAAAACGACACTATTGGTGTCGTCGATGGGGACTACCCAGTCCTGGCCGGCGCCGCGGCGGTCGAAGACAGTCTCGCCCAGCGCATCTTCCATGCCGTTCACACGGTCGATATTGGGAAAGATGAACTCGTTGGACCTTAGGTACAGCATATCGCCGCATCGCCGCGTGTTGTTGTAGAGCATCCCGAGCGGTGATTCGTGGAACTCCATCGTGGGTACCTGCGTCATTGCGTCAGTAAACTGCTGCGCAAACATGAGGTGCAGATAATTCACATGGAGCGGGTCAATCCCGTTCTCGCGAATCTGGAGCCAGTTGCAGGGCGAGGTGTGCTTGTAATACCGGAAGCCTAGGCCAGGCCGATTGTAGAAATCGAAAATCGGGAAATCCGGTATCTTGTCGGGCGGCCCCATATAAGCAAAGGCTAGGCCCTTGTACTCACGGACCGGATAAGCCCCTTGGCAAACCTTTCCGCACGGCGATCTATCGGCCGTATGGGTGGGCGCATCTAGGATGGATCCATCGACGCCATAGTGCCAGCCGTGGTAGCCGCACTTGATCCCATTCTCTACGATTTTTCCGAACTCAAGCGATGCGCCGCGGTGAGTACAGTGCAGCTCGAGCAACCCGAGTTTACCGCTCAGGTCGCGAAATAGCACCAAGTCTTCGCCGAGGATACGCAACCTGAGGGGTACGTCACCTAGCTCCTCAAGCATTGCCACCGGCTGCCAAAAGCGCCGAAAATATTCCCCGCAAGGAGTTCCCGGCCCAACGCTCGTCAATTCTGGATCCGGACGCTTTGGCGCCTTGTTCTTGAAGTACCCGCTCAATGGCGCCTTCGCAAATCTCTCGGTCGGCTGCATTCTATTCCCCACGACGTTTTAGTTGCACGCTGACTGGGCCGCTGCTCTACAGAGGCCCAGCGGTCACATCATCAGCCGCCGAGCAGCGGGCTGATCTGTTGCTGCCACTGCTCAAGCCACTTTCCCTTGTTCCGGTTGATGGCTGACTCGTCAATAGCGATTGCCCTGTCGATTTCCGGCTGCGTCAGAAGCTTCCCCTTCAGCTCCGGCGGGATCTCGGCATCTTTGTTTACAGAACGCGCCTCGATCGCGTTGGCGGCACCCTGCGCAGGTAGCTTGGCCATGACGAAATTGATAAACTTCTTAGCGCCGGAAGGGTTGGGGTTATTCTTGACCTGCGCGATGACGTCGATGTCGACCGTCCCGCCCTCCTTGGGAACAATGAATTTAACCGGCACACCCTGAGCCGTCATTCTGCTGGCCTGGGCATCCAGAAGCGGAGCCACCCAAACTTCACCTTGCGTCATGCTTTGGATGATCTGGGTTGAGCCATCGAACTCAAACGCGAAATTCCCCTTAAGGCTCTTGAGCTTCTCCAGCCCCTTGGAGATATCGTCCGATGGACCGCCCTCCAGGGTGTTGATCAGCGCCTGAAAATAGGCCGATGAATATTTCGGGCTGGGCAGACCGACCCGGCGCCGGAGCTCCGGCCTCCACAGGTCATTCCAGCTGTTGGGCTCCCAACCGAGCTTATCGGTTCGATAGGCGATGCCCATCGAGATCATCCACAGGCCAGCACCGTAGATTTCGCCGCCCTTGGTTTTCTTAACAGCGATATCCACGAGCTGGCTCAGGTTTGGGATGCTCTGGAAATCCAGTGCAGCGGTGAGCCCCGCCTCATAGGCTTCAATGGCGTCGGTCGTGGTCATCGTGACCAAATCAATTTGCGGCCTGGCTTTCTCAGAGGCCACTCGCTGCTTGTTGGCGGCAGAGCCCCCGGCAATCATTTGGACTTTGATGCCGGTCGCCTTCTGAAACGGCTCGACGTAGTGCTGCAGAAGCGCTTTTCCAACGGGCCCACCCCACGTTGCAAGAACCAGCTCCTCAGCGGCAACCCCGCCGGCCCCGGCCATTACGCCGGTCATCGCAACCGCGACGCACCATCCACGCATGCGAACTTTCATTTCAGCCTCCATTCGACATTTTTATCGCTCAGACCTCCCGCAGGCCGATCATCTTGACCCAGAGACACGGCTGCCTGTCATCAATACGCCAAATATAATTAATCGGTCAATTGAAATAATCCCCGGTCTGATATAATTAATCGGTCAATTTAATTCCCAGGCAACACAGAAGCGCACTGCGAGCGGGTCATGTCAGGTTCGCAGCAGCTCCATCAGAAGGCGCAAAAGAACCGACCGCTACTCATGGCTTTCATGCGTGCATGCTGACGATCGCCACCAGCACATCGGCACTTCAGGCTGAGGTGGGTCAGCAGAAAGTCACGCCTGCCGGGAAGGTCTCATGGCCTTCACGGCCGAGGTAGGTTCTTCGGCCGGTAAAGGACAAGCGCTCTGGCAACTAACGCGCGGTAGAGAACACCCAACAAGGCCCGGCAGCGGTCGATTGGACGGATCGAGGGCGGCATGCGTGTCACCGAATAAGGTTTCTCCAAAAAAAATATATCAAAGGCGACTCTTCCATCATACATCATTCTTGCAAAGGTCGGCGTTTGCTCGATAGCTTCTGTAAACTTGAGCGTTGGTAATCGAGGAATTGTTGTGTCTAGCATCAAGATTTTAAATCGAAACGCTACCGTCGAAGCAGCCCCCGGGCAGAGTATTCTAGACGCGGCGCTCGATGCCGGAATCGACTATCCATTCGGCTGTCACGCTGGCAATTGCGGTGCCTGCAAAACTCGCCTCATCACTGGCGATGTTCACATTGGAGACCATTCCGTCCTCGCGCTCAACGATGCCGAGCGTAGGTCAGGGCTTATCCTAGCCTGCTGCTCGACGGCGCTGACCGACTGTGTTGTGCACTATGAGGAAGACAGCGAGGCCCCTCGCCATCCGCTTCGTGTCATCGAGGCCGCCGTCGCGGGGGTTGAGCAGGCTACCCACGATATAGTCGTGCTTCGGTTGGCGCTTACTGGCGCGCAACCCTTCACATTCTCGGCCGGCCAGTTCGCCAGTCTGATGTTCCGTGGTGCACCGACACGCGATTATTCGATGGCTAACAGGCCGGACCAGAGGCCGCTCTCCTTCCACGTGCGCCGTGTGCCCAACGGAACCGTGAGCTCATTGATTCATCGCGGCGATATCATCGGTCAACCGGTCACCATACGGGGGCCTTACGGCACCTCCTTTTTGCGCGAACACCACCAGGGGCCGGTCCTGGCTGTCGCGGGAGGATCAGGCCTCGCACCCATCACCTCGATCATAACCACCGCGCTGAAACTGGGGATGAAGCAACAGATCATCCTTTACTTTGGTGCCCGGGAGGCACGCGACCTCTATCTCGTTGATTTTTTTCGCGAGCTTTCTAGACATCACCAGAACTTCGAGTTCATTCCGGTACTCTCCCATACCCAATCCACAACGGCTGCCCGCACGGGCTTCCTTGCGGACGTGATCGGCGCGGATTTTTCAGACCTAAAAGGATGGAAGGCATACCTCGCCGGGCCACCGGTGATGGTCGAAACGGTCACACAAACGCTTGCGGTCCGTGGCCTCGACCGGAGCGATTGCCATGCGGATCCGTTCTATACCGCCGGCGATCGAATCCGTCCCAGCGCCGCCGGATAGACCGGCTCGAAAGGGCGCTGTCTCACCAGCCCGGTTGGCGCTATACCGACCCGGGGTCAAGGGCGGAGTGAGCGCGCCTCTAAACCGCAAGAATTCTCAATCAGCCGTCCAGCCTCCATCGATCATAAGCGCCGAGCCCGTGATCAAGGCAGAGGCCTCGGACGCGAGGAATACGATAGCGCCAGTGACATCCTCGACCCGCCCTATCCTTCCAAGCTTTATCTTGGAAAGAACCTCGTGTCGAAACTTCGAATCCTCGAAGAACGGGCGCGTCATCGGGGTTTCGATGAATGTCGGACACACGGTGTTTACGCGTACGTTTCGCGGCCCGAACTCGATAGCCATTGATTTCGTGAGCCCCTCGACCGCGTGCTTCGAGGCGCAATAGATAGACCGATTGGCGCTGCCGACATGGCCCATCTGCGACGAAATATTGATGATTGATCCTGCCCTGTTTGCACTGATAAGGCCGCTGGCTACTGCCTGTGCTACGAAATACACGGCGCGCAGGTTCACTGCCATTACGGTGTCGAAATCATCCTCAGATACATCCAGACTGGGCTTCGGCCGGTTCATCCCGGCACTATTGACCAGGATATCAAAGGGCCCCATCCGCTCGACCGCGTCGCGCACGGCGGTCGTGTTCGTGACATCCAGCTCGAGGCTTTCGGCGGACAAACCTAGCCCGCAAATCGCCGACGCCATCGCCTCGACCTCGGTGCCGCGGCGTGCCACGAGCACCACATGAGCGCCCGCGTGCGCTAGAGCCGCCGCCGCCGCCGCTCCAATGCCGCGGCCGGCTCCCGTAACCAGGGCTCGCCTCTCATCCACCCGAAAGGACGGGGGTGAGGGCAGATCGATGGCGGCGCCACTGCTCATACAGCTCCGGTGCCGTACGGGACATTGCGGCCGCCATAACGCCGCACCCTGACATTGGCTTGTTCCGCGTGGCCCACGAACCCTTCGAGCATGCACAGACGCGAGCAGTATTCGCCAATTCTTGCGCTTGCCTCGTCGGTAAGAACCTTCTGGTACGTGCAGGTCTTCATGAACTTACCGACCCAAAGGCCACCGGAGTATCGCGCTGCTCTCTTGGTAGGCAGCGTGTGGTTCGTGCCGATGACCTTGTCGCCGTAGGAGACGTTTGTGCGCGGACCGAGAAATAGCGCGCCGTAGTTCGTCAATCGAGAGAGGAAGAAGTCAGGATCACGGGTCATAACCTGAACGTGCTCGAAGGCAATACGGTCTGCCTCCCGAACCATCTCCTCCTCGTCCTTGCAAACGATGATCTCGCCAAAATCCTTCCAAGCCTGAGCCGCTATGTCCGCGGTCGGCAGGATCCGCAACAACCGCTCCACCTCAGCGAGGGTCCCACGGGCGAGGACCTCTGAATTGGTCAGCAAGATCGCCGGAGAGGTAGGGCCGTGCTCCGCCTGGCCAAGCAAGTCGGTCGCGCAGATTTCAGCGTCGACCGTCTCGTCCGCGATAACCAGCGTTTCCGTCGGGCCAGCAAACAGATCGATCCCGACCCGACCATAGAGCTGCCGCTTGGCTTCGGCCACGTACGCATTGCCAGGCCCGACCAGCATGTCCACCGCAGGAATCGTGGCTGTGCCGATCGCCATCGCACCGACCGCCTGCACTCCGCCGAGCACTAAAATCTCATCCGCCCCGGCCAGGTGCATCGCCGCAACGATCGCAGGGTGGGCACCACCCTTGTATGGCGGTGCTGCCGCTACGATGCGCTTGACCCCAGCCACCTTCGCGGTCACGACGCTCATATGCGCCGAAGCGACCATCGGGTATTTGCCACCAGGCACGTAACAGCCCACCGAGTTCACCGGAATGTTTTTGTGCCCCAGAATAACCCCCGGCAAGGTCTCCACTTCGACATCACGAAGAGCATCGCGTTGCCGCCGGGCGAAGCCCCGAACCTGCGCCTGGGCGAACTTTATGTCCTCGAGGTCCCGCGAGCTCACTTGTGCAACCGCCGCGTCAATCTCCTTTTGCGACAGTCGAAACGATGCCGGCGACCAGTGGTCGAACTTCCTCGACATTTCGCGCAGGGCGTCGTCACCCCGCTTTTCAATGTCCGCCAAGAGCGACTCTACTGTCGCGCGAACGTTCCCATCTGCTTGGGCGATCGCATCCGCATCACGCTCCTTTTTCTTGATCCAATACGCCACACCGAGCTCCCCTGCATAAGCAATTTTCGATAAGGCCGGCGGCCCAAGATGTCACGATTAGAAGCACCGATGCCGGTTGTTCAGAATCCGAAAACGGTTTGCTTGGTATGCTCCACCTGCGGAGCGCTCTCAAAGCAATGCCCAACCAAGCGGCGCCACTCCTGAAAGTCCGCCGAGTTCCGGAAATCCACCGTGTGGTTCTCGAGGGTGTCCCAC
>SXGS01061113.1_pt1 | contig 39709 bp, 33 predicted proteins | sample 3174681 | NCBI WGS metagenome assembly SXGS01 (sample SAMN11356861, study PRJNA531348) | freshwater metagenome | isolation source: freshwater sample F1-80 | place: China: Fuxian Lake, Yuxi | collected 2017-12-25 | reverse complement strand
TTGTGGGTCTACCGGGCTTGGTGACGGGGCCGACCGGGACCGGTGGAACGGGCCTGACGGTGTCCAATGCAACCCAAGTAATTGCGGCAGCCAGCGCGACGGGCTGGTCGCTGACGACCCACCTCTTGGACTCGGTGGTGGGGGGATCACGCCGGGTGCGCATCACAACACCCTTTGGCAAGGTGACCTCATCAGCGGTGTCAGGCACCGGCTCCTTCACGGTGTCGGGCAGACCGGAGCTGCTGACGACGGCCCAGGCAACCTTTGCAGGAGGAGGCTACTCCGGCGGGACCAACACCTATGACAAGAGCGAAGGCGACCTCTACATCAACGGAACCAACTTCCGCGGGATCAACAAGATTGAACTGAATTCCAGCGCCAACGCCACGGCGCAACTAACCTTGAACGTGGATCCAACGAACCCGCCCAACGGGGTGAGCTTTAGCGCGGATGGAACCCGAATCATCATTGACGACTCCATCATCCCGGCCGGCTGGATTGGCATCGCCGATGCGAGGATCATCCTGACTACGGTCTCGGGTATCGCGGCCGACAGCAACAGCACGCCAATTACCACTCAGAACTAGGCCAACATTCTAGAGAAAGTTTCTGCCATTCGGCAGATTCCAAGGAGAGGGGTGGAGAGTGGAGCGGGGTTGGGATACCCAGTCCGTCCATGCTTCCCTAAAAAAAGACGGCGCGGGGTGGTCCCGCGCCGCCGTAAATGGATTACCTGCGTTTGGATTACTTCAGTACCGCCTGATGGAACTCGTGCCAGTCGTCCAGGTTGTTCAGGTTGATGGCGTCGGGCAACACCGAGCCGTCGTCAGCCAGACCGTTGGCCTTGAGGATACCATGCCGCGTGTCGTCGGCGTGGATGTAGCCGGCGATAGACACGTTGAGCTTGTGAATGTCCCCGCGCGTCTGGTGCTGCGCGTGCTTCTTCACCCACGCCTCGAACTGCGGGTAGGTGGGCTTGTGCGACTTGATGAAGTTGTGCACTTCCTCCGCCTTCAAGCCCAGCGCATTAATGACCATCATGTCATAGCCCTTGCCGATGCCGGGGTAACCGTCAGCGAGCTTGCCGACGCATTCCAGCGAGACTTTCTGCCAGAGACGCGGCAGGTGCAAAACACCCATGGGGCCTTTGGTGCCGGAACTGATGAGGGGAACATGTTTACTCATAGCGATGTCGATGTGTCGTTGATTGAAACGGCGGGTAGGGTACGGAGCCGATGCCCGCGGGTCAACGTGCAATTCGACCCCCGCTTTCGCCCAAAGGCTCTTGGACAAATGTTCTTCACCGGCGAGGCCGCCGGGACTAATCTGCGCGTCCTAAAAAATGAGCAGCAACGAACCCTTCCGGATTGCCGCGCTGGCGGGCGATGGCATCGGCCCCGAAGTGATGCGCGAGGCTCTCAAGGTGCTGCGCGTGGTGGAATCAAAGTACGCGCTTAAACTCGATATCTCCGAGGCTCCCGTGGGCTGGGCCGGCATTGACGCGGCCGGCAGCGCGCTGCCCGAAGCCACTCTCGCGCTCTGCAAACGAAGCGACTGCATCCTCTTTGGCTCCGTCGGACTTCCGGCCCGCGACGCCACCATTCCCAAAGACCAGAGGCCCGAACGCGCCGCGTTGTTGCGCCTGCGACGCGAATTTGGGCTCTTTGCCAATCTGCGCCCCGTGCGGCTGTATGCCGAGCTGGCCCATGCCTGCCCGCTGGCGAAGGACCGCCAGGGGGCCGGCATCGACGTGCTCGTGGTGCGCGAACTCACCGGCGGCCTTTACTTTGGCCAGCCCAAATTGACGGAGACACTCGCCGATGGCACGCAGCGCGCCATCGACACCATGGTTTACACCACGCCGGAAATTGAGCGCATCGCGCACGTTGCCTTTCGCGCCGCGAAACTCCGCCGCAGCCGCGTGTGCAGCATCGACAAGGCCAACGTGCTGGAAAACGGGGTGCTGTGGCGCGAAGTCGTGACGCGGATTGGCCACCAGTATCCCGGCGTCTCGTTGGAGCACATGTTCGTGGACAACGGCGCGATGCAACTGATGCTGCGGCCCACGCAGTTTGACGTGATCCTTTGCGAAAACCTGTTTGGTGACATCCTGAGCGACGAGGCGGCCGCACTGGCCGGTTCGCTGGGCATGCTTCCGAGCGCAAGTCTTGGCGCCACCACGGGCGCGCGCACCTTCGGGTTTTACGAGCCGGCCGGCGGCACCGCACCCGACATCGCCGGGAAAGACCTGGCCAATCCCATCGCGCAGATTCTTTCCTGCGCACTGATGCTGCGCCACACCTTCAGGTCGGACACCGCAGCCACGGCCATCGAAACGGCCGTGGCCCGCGTGATTGCACAGGGCCTGCGAACGGGCGACATCTTTTCCGCTCTGGACACTGCCGCGCAACGGACGGGCACAAATGGGATGGGCGACGCCATCGCGGCCGAGATCTAATCGCGAGGGAGGAATTCGCAGAAGGCCGGAGACGCGTCATGGATTTTTGGCCGGTTGTCTCTCTGGATAACCGCAGGCTTTACGGGTGCCCGCAGGCGGGATAGGTTCTTCATCATACCATGAAACTGCAGAGGGCTTCCCGGCGGAGTTTTCTATCCAAGAGCGCAGCAGCCGCATTTGGATTCACACTGTTGCCACGGCATGTGATCGCCCGCTCGGGACAGGCACCGCCCAGCGAACGTGTGCAAATCGCAGGGATCGGGTGCGGCGGGATGGGCGGTGGTGACATCGCCAAACTCACCTCGTTGGGCGCCCACTTTGTCGCGCTCTGCGATGTGGACGAGGCGCGCGCGGCGGGCACGTTCAAGGCACATCCGACGGCGCGGCGCTACAAGGATTTCCGCACGATGCTCGACAAGGAGGCGCGACACATCGACGCGGTGACGGTCGGCACGCCCGATCACATCCACGCCGTGGCGGCCATGGCGGCGGTCCGGGCGGGCAAGCATGTGTACGTGCAAAAGCCCCTGACGCACACGCTGCACGAGTGTCGCGAGCTCACCAATGCGGCGCGCGCGGCCAAGGTGGTCACCTCGATGGGCAATCAAGGCCACGCCAGCGAGGGGTCAAGGCTCACGAACGAGTGGATTCAGGCCGGTGTCATCGGCAAGGTGCGCGAGGTTCACACGTGGTCAGACCGCGCCGGCCAATTGTGGAAGCAGGGCATTGGCCGGCCGACGGACACGCCGCCTGTGCCCGCGACATTGGATTGGGATTTGTGGCTGGGGCCGATTCCCGCGCGGCCGTATCACCCGGCGTACGCGCCGGTGGGCTGGCGCGGCTGGTGGGATTTCGGCACGGGCGCCATTGGCGACATGGGCTGCCACATCATCGACCACCCGGTGTGGGCGCTGGATCTGGGCGCGCCCACTTCCATTGAAGCAAGCAGCACGATTGACGGCACCCAGTTGGGCGGTGGCAAAATCAATTTCGAGACCTACCCCATCGGCGCGATGATCACCTACCGTTTTCCAGCGCGGGGCAAGCGGCCGCCCGTCACGATGATTTGGTACGACGGTGGGCTGATGCCGCCGGCCCCCTCCGAGATGCCCGCCCATGAGCGGCTACCCGGCAATGGGGTGTTGTACATCGGCAGCAAGGGGAAGATGTACCACGGCTCGCATGGCGGCATGCCGCAGCTCTTGCCGGGTTCGTTGGTGGTGCAGGCGAAAACCGTGCCCCAAACCATGGCCCGGTCGCCCGGTCATTACGAGGAATGGTACCAAGCCTGCAAAGGCGGCAAGGCGCCCGTGGACAATTTCGACTATGCCGGCCCCATGACCGAAACGGCGTTGCTCGGTGTGCTGGCACTGCGTGCGCCGGGCAAGCGGCTGGAGTGGGACAGTGTGGATTTCAAAGTGAAGAATGCGCCGGAACTCAATCAATACCTTCACACCGAATATCGAAAGGGCTGGACGCTATGAGACATGGTCTGCTGATTGTCGCGTTGCTGGTCTGTTTTGCGGCGGCCCGGTTGCCCGCGGCCGACAACACACTCACCTCGCAGGAAAAGAAGGACGGCTGGCTGCTGCTCTTTGATGGTGCCACGACGCAGGGCTGGATGAGCATCCAAGGCAAGCCGCTGCCCAACTCACACGTTCAGGACGGCAGCCTCAATCCGCATCCCTGCAATTACATGCTCACCTCCGAAAAACCTTGGGGCAACTACAAGCTCGCGCTTGATTTCAAGCTCAGCCCCAAGTGCAACAGCGGGATTTTCATCCGCACGTTTCCGCTTACGCCGCGGCCCGGGCGCGACGTGGGTTTTAATGGCATCGAGGTTGCCATTGATGACACGAAGACCGCGGGCTTCCACGACTCCGGCGCGTTTTACGACCTCGTCAAGCCCGCCAGAAATGCCATGAAGCCGGCCGGCGAATGGAACCACGCCCTCATCACCAGTAGCGGCAGCCAACTCACGGTGGAACTTAACGGCGAAGCCGTCGCCCAAATGAATCTCGACGACTGGCCCGAGAAGAACAAGCGCGCTGACGGCACGGCGCACAAATTCGATGTCGCCTACAAAAGCCACCCGCGCAAAGGCCACATTGGATTGCAGGACCACGGCCGGGATTGCTGGTTTAAGAATATCAAGCTCCTGCCGCTGAAATAGGCTCCTCCCCTCGCCACTGGGGGCGCAGGCCAGCGAGCCATCACCTCCTCTTCTGCGTCTGCTGCAACCACCCTCCTCAAACATGCGCTCACACGAAGAAATCAAGGCAAGGCTCATTGCTGCACTGGCTCTGCCAGTGACTCTCGCCATCGTCCTGCTGCTGATGGCACCTCGCAGGATTGCCGAATTGCAACTCACTCGTGAACACGCTGCGCTTGCCTGGCTGATGGTCGGCGTCGCCCTGTTAACGTGTGTGACTCTGGTGGTGGTGACCGTCGTGGCATCGCACCTCGCCTCCTCGCGATGGGTGGTGTGCGGCGCCGTTTCTTCGGCCGCCCTGCTGGCTGGCGCCGTCCTCTCCCTTCGCAGACTGCCCTTTGGGCCCGCGCCTTTGCTGGCGTGGCTGGTGCTGATGTTGGTGGCGTGTCTGCTCGTCAACATCCTCTGCATGGCATTGGGCGTGTTGCAGGAACGCCGCGCGCTTTTGTCGCCCGGCGCATGAGGCGCGCCCGCGCGCGATTTTTCTCGAACTGCGCGGGGCGGGTTGTTTGACTGGCCCGCAGTGGGATTGCCCCATCACATCGCCACGTTGCTCTATTGTTTTGACGAGACGGACCGGGTGCTGCTGATGCGGCGCAGCAGGGAACCCAATCGCGGCCTCTTCAGCCCGCCCGGCGGCAAACTCAAGACGCACGAGGGTGAATCGCCGCACGCCTGCGCCTGCCGCGAGGCCGGGGAAGAATTGGGCCTGCGCCTCTCACCAGACGACTGCCGCCTTGCCGGTATCGTCAGCGAGAGGGCCTACGAGGGGCAGGCCCACTGGCTGATGTTCCTGTTTGAAGTTCGCCCGCGGCTCAAGTCGCTGCCGCCGCCGCACGAAGAAGGCGCGTTTCATTTCGCCACGAAGGACGAACTGGACGCGCTGCCCACGCCTTCGTCCGACCGCGAGCACATCTGGCCGCTCTTCTGGTCTCATCGGGGCGGCTACTTCGCGGCGCGCTGCGAGTGCCTCGAGGATGGCTCCCAGCAGTGGACACTGGAAGAATCACGCCATGACGGATCCTGTGTCCATTGACCTTTCAAGCGACGCGCACTTCATGGCGCAGGCGCTCCGGCAGGCGGCGCGCGCCTATGAGGCCGACGAGGTGCCCGTGGGCGCCGTCATCGTCCGCGAGGGCCGCGTGGTGGCCAGCGCCCATAATCAGGTGGAGACGCTGAAGGATGCCACGGCGCACGCGGAGATGCTGGCCTTGACGGCCGCTGAGAACGCCTTGGGAGACTGGCGCCTGGAAGGCTGCACGCTCTTTGTCACCAAGGAGCCCTGCCCCATGTGCGCCGGGGCCATCGTGCATTGCCGGGTGGCGCGGGTGGTCTTCGGCGCGGCCGACCCCAAGGGCGGCGCGGCCGGCAGCGCGTTAAACCTGCTGCAGTTTCCCACGCTCAATCACCGCTGCGACATCACCGCCGGCGTGGCCGAAGCCGAGTGCCGCGCGTTGCTGCGCAGTTTTTTCCAGGAGAAACGCGCCGGGACGGCCGGCACGCCGTGAATCCTGTCCGTACCGATTCCAAAAGGCTGCGCTCTGCGCTCGATGCAGCGCGCACATCCCTGCTGGCGGCGCGAAATCCCCAGGGCCATTGGACCGGCCAACTCTCCAGCAGCGCCCTCTCCACCGCCACGGCAACGCTCGCGCTGCACCTCGTGCAACGCGAAGGTGGCGGCTCACACGCGCCCCTCATTGAGGGGGGCCTTCGCTGGCTTGCCGACCACATCCATGCCGATGGCGGATGGGGCGACACCGTCCGGAGCCGATCCAACATCTCCACCACCACCCTTTGCTGGGCCACGCTGCGGGCGCTCTGCGGTCACTCGGAGCCGTACCGCCCGGTGGTGGCGCGAGCTGAACAATGGCTCATCCGCGCTGCGGGAAGCCTCGCACCCGATGCGCTCGCCCAAGCCATACTGGAGCGATACGGCAAGGATCGGACATTCTCAGTCCCCATCCTGACGCACTGCGCACTGGCGGGGTGCTTGGGCGATGGAACCGACGCTTGGCGACACGTTCGCGCGCTTCCCTTTGAACTGGCGGCGTTGCCCCAGTCGTGGTTCGCCACGCTGCGCCTGCCCGTGGTGAGCTATGCCCTGCCCGCGCTCATCGCCATCGGTCAGGCAGCCCATCACCACCGGCCCTCGCGCAATCCACTGCTGCGCCTGCTTCGCACCGCAGCCCGTCCGCGAACGCTCTCGGTGCTTTCCGGCATCCAACCGCCCAACGGCGGTTTTCTGGAGGCAACACCGCTGACTGCGTTTGTCATTATGAGTCTGGCGGGCAGCGGCCATGCGCGCCATCCGGTGGCGCAATTGGGCGCGCGGTTTCTCGCGCAATCGGTGCGCAGCGATGGCAGCTGGCCCATCGACACCAATCTGGCGACGTGGCTCACGACCTTGTCCATCAACGCGCTGGGAGACGCCGCCCTGACGAGCCTCGGCGCAAACGAGCGCGCGACGTTGCGCGACTGGCTGCTCTCCCAGCAATACCGCGCCGTGCATCCCTACACGCAGGCTCCTCCGGGAGGCTGGGCGTGGACGCCGCTTGCCGGCGGCGTGCCCGATGCCGATGACACGGCGGGCGCGTTGCTGGCCCTACATCGACTGGGCGTCGACGCCCTCTCACGCGATGCCGCTGGCGCTGGAATCGATTGGCTGCTCAACCTGCAGAACCGCGACGGCGGCATCCCCACTTTTTGCAGAGGCTGGACCAATCTGCCCTTTGACCGGAGCAGCCCCGATCTGACAGCGCACGCTATCCGCGCATGGCTGGCGTGGCGGCCGCAGTTTCCGGAAAAGCAACGGCGCATGGATGCGGCGCTGACGGCCGCCGCGCGTTATCTGGCGGATACCGACGACGCCCATGGCTGGAAACCGCTGTGGTTTGGCAGCGAATCCGATCCACAGGAAGTCAATTGGACCTACGGCACATCGCGGGTTGCGCTGGCGCTGGCAGAGCCGCAGCAGTTGGAACTGCCCGGCGGAGCATTAAGGCAGCGCGCCGCGCGCAACGGCCTGCTGCATCTGCAATCCACCGACGGCGGGTGGGGCGGTCATGCCGGCGGCACGCCTTCGCCCGAGGAGACGGCGCTGGCGTTGGAGGCGCTGGCACTCATTGACGACCGGGAATCCCCGGACGCGCCGGCCGTGGATGCCGCCATCGCTCGAGGTGCGAACTGGCTGATGGATCGGGTGGAAGCCGACGCACTCCACACGCCCACGCCCATCGGATTCTATTTCGCCAAGCTCTGGTATTTTGAAGAACTCTACCCGCTCATTTTCACCACGGCCGCACTGACCCGTCTGGTGCATCGCCAGGCGTGATCGATCAGAGGGGGGCGCTCACAGGCCCAGCAGTCGCAGCCACGTGTCGCCGTGTTTGAGAACTTTGACTTCGCGCCACGGGCCGGGCACTTCGACTTGATCGCGCTTGGCGTGGCCCAGCATCAGCCGCCCGCCCGACACGAGCAACGAGGGAAGGGCTGGCGCGTCGAGCAATTGCTGGGCCCATGAACGGGACCGGCGGCCAATGTTTTTCTCGCCATAAGGCGGATCGGCCACGATGAAGTCGAAGGATCGGCTCGCGCGCGCCATGGCTTCGATAGCCGCCAGCGCGTCCTGCACATGCAACTCCACATGCGCGCCCAGGGCGGCCGCATTGCGCTCCAGAAATTTCGCGTGGCGCGCGCTTAGTTCCACGCACACGGCCGATGCCGCGCCGCGGCTCAGACATTCCAGGCTAAGACAGCCCGTCCCCGCGAAGAGCTCCAGCACACGCTGGTCGGCGACCCAGGAGCCCAGACTGTTAAATAACGCCTGGCGCACCTTTTCGGGCATCGGCCTTACTTCCAGTCCCGGCGGCACGGCAATGGGCCTGCTCCTCCACTGGCCGCCGGTGATGCGCATGCGCCACGCCCTTCAGGGCTTCTGCACCAGTTCGCGCAGCTTGTCGTTCTCGGCCTTGAGCCGCTGCGCCTGCCGCCGCTCTTCATCGAGCATGCGCTGCACGGCCTCGAGCTGCGCCTGCAACGCCGGCGCCCCCCCACCCGAGATCAACGAGCGGTTCATCTCCACGATGCGTTTGCGCAGCAGGATGTTTTCATCGCGCAACTTGCGCATCGGCCCCTCTTCGCTGAGGTCGGCCAATTGTTTGCGCAAGGATTCGGCCTCGCGCTGCGCCTCGACGAGCGACGCACGAACGCCCTCGGTCCCTTCCGTGCCCCGCTTGAATTGCGACTCCAGATACACAATCTTGCCGCGCAGCGCCTGGTTCTGCTCCTCGACGCGCGCCAGCTCGCCCGGCTCCAGCGCACGGGGGCGGGCGGCGAGGGCCTCCTTGAGCTTCTCGCGCCATTCGTTCTCCTGCCGCTCCATGACGGCCACCAATTGCTCGTTCTCGGCCCGAAGCCGGTCGATGCGCCCGTTGAGCTCGGCCACCATCGCCGGGCTGGCCTCGGCGGGCGCAGGCGCGCCCTCGGGCGGCTGGGGAATTTTGAGGTGCGACATCAACGGTGGAATCTTGCGCTGAAGATATTGCAGGCGCGATTCGACGACGTCGTTGTTCCAGTTTGGAAATTCCTTCTGCAAGGCTTTCAGTGCCGCCTGTGCCTGCAGGTACTTTTCAAGCGCCGCCACGGGCTGCGTGCCGTCCAGCTTGTCCCCCTGCTCGATGAGTTGGTAGACAAGGATGAAGGATTCGCCGGGCTTTGCCGCAGCGAACAAGACGCCTGACCCAATCAACCACAGGGCGGCGAGAGCGCCCCAGAACCTCCTCATGCGGGCGCATCCTAGCAACCTTGATCCCGCCAATTCAAACCTCAAGTGGTGCCTGTGAATAACCCGTGGCTGCGTTGACACCTCGCAAGGGCCCGTGCTAGCCTCTGCGTGCAAGCTGCTTAAACATGAGCGCCGGGTTGGAACAATCTGTGCTGGTGCTAAACCGCCTTTGGCAGGCCGTGAATGTTTGCACGGTGCGGCGGGCGCTGAGCCTCCTTTTCCAAGGGCACGCACAAGTGGTGCTGGGCGGCGAGGGGCCGGGGGCGTTTCGCACCTACAGCTTTGGCGAATGGCGCGATTTCTCCGAGCAGGAGCCGCATCCCGAATCCATCGCTAGCATCTCGTTCCGCCTCCGGCTGCCGCGGGTCATTCTGCTTCTTGCCTACGACCGGCAGCCGCGCAAGGAGGTGAAGTTCACCCGGCACAACATTTTCGAGCGCGACCACAACACGTGCCAGTACTGCGGGCGTTCGTTCGAACGCAGCGACCTCAATCTGGATCACGTCATCCCGAAGAATCAGGGCGGCCCAACCACGTGGGAGAACATTGTGTGCTCGTGCGTTCCTTGCAACACGCGCAAGGGTCACCATACCCCGCAGGAGGCGGGCATGCGGCTGGTGCGCAAACCGCGCCGTCCCAAGTGGCGACCGTTTGTGCAGATCAGCTTCGGTCTGCGCGCCCACGAAAGCTGGCGGCATTTCATCGACGTGGCCTACTGGAACGTCGAGCTGGGCGAGGACAAGTCCTAGCTTCCGGCGGGGCGCGACGCGTGCGCGGCCTCGTCGATCATCTTCCAGAACCGTGGGTTTTCAGCCAGCGCCTCGTCCTCGTCCTTGTTCATGCGCACGTTTCGGAAAAGGAAGTCCCGCAGCGTGTTCCTGGAGAGAATTCGATGCACCACCACCCCCAGCACATGCCGCTCAAAGTAAATGCGGTAGTTTCCCACGCGATACCGGTGCAGCGTCTGCCGGCCCTTTTCCAGCGTGCCAAACCCGCCTGAAGCATCCTCGCCGACTCCCTTGAATTGACCCAGGATCTCCAACTGCAATTCGCGGGGCATCGCCGCTAACTCCGACGCGCTGGTCGGATTGAAAATGATTTGAAAGTAATCCTGACTGCCGCTCATGCGCTCCATGATCCCTCCTGTGCAACTCTGGCGGCCCGTACGGGAATCGAACCCGTCTTTCAGCCTTGAGAGGGCCGCGTCCTAGCCGATAGACGAACAGGCCAGCAGGGCGGGAATCATAGGACTCCCATTTGCCCTGTCAAACCCTCACTGTCCGGCTCGCCTCGCAAGAGGCGCCATTTTAGCTGTCCTCGGATTCCGCATCGACGGGGGCCCCGATGAAGTCTTCAAACCAGGATTCGGGCATCGCCTTAAACACCCACGGCTGCCCCCTCCAGATCAACACCACCTGGTGTGCGTGCAGCGCCTGCCAGGGCAGCACCAGTCGCCGCCAATCCTGTGGCGACAACTCGCCTTGCACCAGTTTCAGATACCAGGACTCATCCAGCCCGTAGAGCTTGTCTCCGACGATCGGATGGCCCAAATGCGACAGGTGGATCCGGATCTGGTGTTTGCGCCCCGTGACGGGCGACACGCAGAGCCACGTGTAGGGAATGCCTTCGCGCTCGAAGCGCCGGCGGATGCGGAATGCCGTCTGAGCTTTCGCGCCATCGGCACGCACGCAGTCCTTCACCACGACCGCACTGCGCTCATCCTTCCCCAGGGGCGCGTCGATGACACCGGCTTCGGGCTGGACGTGCCCGTGAACAATGGACCAGTACGTCTTTTCCACGGTGCGGCTTTCCCACTGCCGGCGAAGCTCCCGCGCCGCGTGGTCGGACTTGGCCAGCACCACGACGCCGCTCGTTTCGCGGTCCAACCGGTTGATGAGATGCACCGGCCCGCCCACCTGCAAATGCAGGCGCACGCGGCCCGCAAGGCTCGAGCGCTCGTCCCCCTTCGTGGGATGGCACACCAAGCCGGCGGGTTTGTTCACGACAAGGATGCCCTCGTCCTCATGCAAGATGGCCAACAGCGGATCCATGGTTGCTCGGGCCCGTGCGAGCCTTACCATCCGGCTTGGTGTCGCACAAATCCAAACCCGTCCCGGGGCACGAAGGCGTGTTTGTGCGCAACGCCACCAATGCCGATGGCGACGCCCTCCGCAAGCTGGTCTTTGGCGTGCTCGAGGAACATGGCCTGCAGCCGGACCCCTGCGGCACCGACGCGGATCTGGGCAACCTTGAAGCTGCCTATGCAAAGGGCTGCATGAATGTGCTTGAGGCCGGCGGTGTGGTCATTGGTTCGGCAGCTCTGCTCCCGCACGATGCGGGCACGATGGAACTTCGCAAACTGTATCTGGCGGAACCATGGCGCGGGCGCGGCTTGGGCAAGTTTTTGATTGAACACGCATTAGCACAGGCCCATGCGAGGGGCGCGAGGCGGGTTGTCTTGGAAACGGCCGCGGCACTAGAGAACGCCAACCGGCTTTATGCCCGCTTTGGATTCCGGCCCAGCACCCATGCACCGGCGACTCCGCGCGCCGACCGGGCGATGGAACTCGATCTGCCGCCTGCGGTGCCATCCTGCCAGGGCCGTGCTGGCGAATTGTCGGCGTGACTTCACGGTTTGCCCCCGGCACGCTCGGAGAAGCTTCATGAACAAGCCCCAAAAACCCGCCCCCCCCGCGCGCAGTGGGCGCTTTGCCACTGGCGCCGCTGCCGAGGCCAATGCTTACACGGCATCGGTTGGCTTCGACCATCGTCTGGCCGCACAGGATATCGCCGGTTCCATCGCCCATGCCCGGATGCTGCACCGCGCGGGACTGTTGACGAAGGCAGAATGCGGCGCCATTGAGCGCGGGCTAAACCGCATCGCGCGGGAAATTCAGGCGGGCACCTTTCGCTGGCGGCCCGAGCTGGAGGATGTCCACATGAACATCGAGGCGGTGCTGACACGGCGCGTGCCCGCTGGCGCAAAGCTCCACACAGGGCGCTCGCGCAACGAGCAGGTGACGCTCGACACCCGGCTGTGGCTGCGCGACGAGATGTGCGCTCTGGCGAACGAGCTGCACCGGCTGCAACGGGCTTTGGTGGAGTTGGGCCGAAAGTACTTTCATGTGGTGATTCCCGGCTACACGCATCTGCAGCGGGCGCAGCCCGTCCTCTTGGCGCACCATCTCCTGGCCTACGTGGAGATGCTGGAGCGCGACTACGAGCGGCTGCTGGACTGTCTGGTGCGCGTCAATGTCTGCCCGTTGGGAAGCGGCGCCATCGCGGGCACCACGCTGCCGCTGGATCGGGCGTCGGTGGCAATTGAGCTCGGCTTCGTGGACGCGCGGCATCGGCCGATGCTCACGCAGAATTCCATGGACGCCGTGGCCGACCGCGACTTCGTCGTGGAATTTTGCGCCGTCGCCGCGCTTCTGGCGGTGCATGAATCACGCCTCTGCGAAGACCTGGCGCTGTGGTCCACATCCGAGTTTGGCTTCATCCGTATTGGCGACGCCTACACCACCGGCTCGTCCTTGATGCCGCAGAAGAAAAACCCCGACATCGCCGAGCTCACGCGCGGCAAGACGGGGCGCGTCATCGGCAACCTCGTGGCCGTGCTCACGATGCTCAAGGGCCTGCCGCTCACGTACAACAGCGACATGCAGGAGGACAAGGAGCGGCTCTTTGACACCGTGGACACGTGCCGCGCGAGCGTGCGCATCCTCACCGCAATGCTGGGCCATGTCGCCGTGCAGGAAGACGCCTGCGCCCGCGCCGCCAGCGACCCAGGCCTGCTGGCGACCGACCTCGCCGACTGGCTGGTGGAGCGCGGCATGCCCTTCCGCGAGGCCCATCACGTGGTGGGCCGGCTCGTCTCCGTGGCGGAATCGAAGGGCAAGCCCATCAACCGGCTGACCCCCGCCGAACTGCGCAAGGTGGACAAGGCGCTGACCGGCGCTGCGCTGCGCGTGTTCGATCTTTCCCATGCGATGAAGCGGCGGCACGCGGTGGGATCGCCCGGCGTCAAGGAAGTACGACGCCAGCTGGATCGCTGGCACAAGTTTCTGAGTCACGAGTCTTGATGCCGGCCGCGGTTCCAGTCCTGCCCGGTCGATTGCTCTCGGAAGTCTCCCGATCCTTTTCGCTCACGTTGCGGGTATTGCCCACGGCCGTCCGCTTCCAGATCGGGCTGGCGTATCTCTTGGCGCGCACCAGCGATACCATTGCCGACACCGGGCACGCGACCTGCGCGCAGCGGCTTTCGGCGCTGCACCAATTTCGAGACGCGGTTGCCAGCGGCGGTTCGCAGCGGGTGGATTTCACGCTACTGGCATCGAGCCAAACCTCGCCCGCCGAGCAGGCGCTGCTGCTTCGGGCCAATGAATCCTTGGGCCTGCTGCGAGCCGTGTCGTCAGAGGATTTGCAGCTAATGCGCCGGGTGTTGAACACCATCGTCTGCGGCCAGATGGATGACGTGCGGCGCTTTGATTTGCAGGGCGGGCTTCGAGCGCTGTCCACGGCGGCGGAGTTGGACGCCTACACCCATGCCGTCGCCGGCTGTGTGGGAGAATTCTGGACGGAGTTGACGCTCCTTCACTGCATGAGCCGCCGCGACTGCCCGGAAGGGTTCATTGAGCAGGGCATTCGATTTGGCAAGGGATTGCAACTCGTCAACGTGTTGCGGGACATCCCCGCCGACCTTCGCAACGGCCGCTGTTATCTGCCGCAGGACGAACTGGAGCGCGCCGGCCTGAATCCAGAAGCTCTGCGCGACCCCGCCCACTGGCCGCGCGTGCGCCCCGTGTTCGACGCTTGGCGCGCCAAGGCCGACGACCATCTACGCATGGGTTCGCAGTATGTCCTCGCCATCCCCTTCGGCCAGTACCGGCTGCGGCTGGCTTGCGCGCTGCCGCTACTTATGGGATGGGCGACGCTAGACCTGCTGCGCAACGCCAACCCGCTCCAGCCCGAGCCGCGCCTCAAGATTTCCCGCGCCCGTGTGCGGCGCATCCTGGCGGACACGACGTGGCGGCTGCCCTTTCGAACGGCGTGGGGCAAGTTATTCACAAGGCCTTGAATGGAATTGAAACCGTGATGGGCTCCGCGTAGGTTCAGGCGAAGGAGGAGCAAGGCTTTGGTTGTCTGTCGTTTCATTAACGCGTCTCTCTGCATGAGTTGGGCCCTCGGCCAGATCATGCTTGCGGGCGAAGCTCCCACCACACCTCTCCAAGGCCCGGCACCGGCACCCCTGCAGAGCTTTGAGAACTTGGCGGGGCGCTACGATGCCCAGCGCGACGCACTGGCAGAAGCGGTGGCCACCGCTTCCCAAAAGCGGCAGATCGTCCAACGCCTTGAAGCCCGTGCCACCGCGGCGCGTGTCGATTCAGAGCGCGAGAAGGCGAGGACCCTGGTGGAAACCAAGGCCATCGCGGCCCTGTTGCAGCAGCAACGCGATGCCGAGAACCGCATGGTCGCGGCGGCCCTCAAGGAGCTTGGCGTCGAGTTGCCGCAATTTCGAGAACAGTCATTGCGCGCCGCAAGGCAGAAGGCGTTGGGTGAAGCCGGCCAGCCCGTGGACGATTGGATTGGCCTGCCGGCTCTCAAGGACGGCCAACCCATGACGTACGCGCAGCACATGGCCCCCGACACGGATCTACTTCTTGCCAAGATCGCCGCCCCGGTGAATTTGGACGCGCCGGCGCTGAGCGCAGCACAACTGGCGGATCGGGAGGTGAGCAAGCAGCTGGCGCTGCGAAAGGTTGTGGATTTCTCCAATGCCGTGCGCGCTCGGCAGCCTGACACGACGGTGAAGACCCGCGAGCAGCGGCTCGCCGATCTGGTGAATGAGTACCTTGCCGACAAAATCACGGCGCGCGATTACTACCAGAAGCGGCAGCAGATCCTCTCCGAACCCTAGCGCCCGGGCATTCCTTTTCCGGGCAATCAGCCGGGATTTAACTTGGACCCAGGGCAGCCCATTTGACATAACCAAGGCCGATGCACGAGTTCCGCTACATCGGCCCGGGCCTGCACTGCGAAGGTGTCGCCATTGAACGCCTCGTCAGGGACCATGGAACGCCTCTCTACGTCTACTCGCAGTCCACGCTGGAGGATCATTACCAAAAACTCGACCGCGCGCTGGCGCCGCTGGACCATCTCATCTGCTTCGCCGTCAAGGCGAACTCCAATCGTGCGGTGATCCGCACGCTGGCCCGCTGCGGTGGCGGATTTGACACCGTGAGCGAAGGGGAAATCCGCCGGGTGATCGCCGCCGGTGGCGACCCACGCAAGTGCGTGTTTGCCGGCGTGGGCAAAACCGAGGACGAGATTGCCTTTGCTCTGCGCCGGGGCCTCTACGCGTTTAATGTGGAAAGCGAGCCGGAGTTGGAACGCATTCAGCGCGTGGCCGCGCGACTGGGCAAGCGAGCCCCCGTGGCGGTGCGGGTCAATCCCAACGTGGATGCCGGCACGCACGCCAAAATCACGACGGGCACTTACGAGAACAAATTTGGCATCGCCTTTGAGGAGGTGGAGGCGGTGTATGCACGGGCGGCACGGATGCCCAACCTGCGACTGCGAGGCATCCAGATGCACATCGGCAGCCAGTTGACGACGGTGGAGCCCTTCGAGCGCGCCGTGCGAAAAATGCTTCCGCTGACAAGCCGGCTGGCGCAGCGGCATGGTTTTGAATTCTTCAGCATCGGCGGCGGCCTGGGCATCATCTACCGTGAAGCGCTGGCCAGTGCGGGTGCCGCGTGGTGGAAATCGAGTGCGGCCCGGGGCATTCTGACGCCTGCAACCTATGCCGCGACGCTCGTGCCGCTCCTGCAGCCGCTCAACCTGCGCATCGTCATCGAGCCGGGCCGGTTCATCGTCGGCAATGCGGGCATCCTCGTCACCCGCGTCGAACACGTGAAGCGCACGGGCAAGAAGACCTTTGTCATCGTGGACGCCGCGATGAATGACCTCATCCGGCCGGCGTTCTACGACTCGTACCATGAGATTGTGCCCGTACGCAGGAAGGCCGGAGCACGCATTACCACCGATGTGGTGGGGCCGGTGTGCGAATCGGGCGACTTCTTTTGCAAGGATCGTCCCTTGCCGAAGGTGGGAGAGGGCGAACATCTCGCGCTCTTGAGCGCTGGCGCCTACGGATTCGTCATGGCCTCGAACTACAACTCCCGTGCGCTCGCCGCGGAGGTGCTGGTCAAAGGCAAACGCGCAGCGTTGGTGAGGCGCCGCCAGCCCGTCGAGTCCATTTGGGCCGGAGAATGCGTGCCGCCCTGGCTTCAGTCATCCTAAGCGGGGAAGACTCCCCCTTTCCTTCAGGATCCAATCACTTGGTTGCAGCCGACTTCGGCGCACTGATCGCGGACTTGAGCTTGTCGTACGCTGCCTTCACTTCGGCCAAGCGCGCTTGGATTGCCGCAAGATCACGGGCCAGCTGGGCAGCCTGCGCGGCCTTCTCCGAGGCCACTGTCGCCCCCGCCTGTTCGGCTTTGGCCAGTGACACCAGATTCGCTGCATGATCTGCCTCGGTGTTCTGGTGGGAAAGCTGCGCGTCGGCGAGAGCCTGCTTTGCCGCGGCCACCCGCGATTCCGCAGGCTGCTGCTTTTCGGAAACCACCTTGGCCATCGCCGCCTTCGCCGTCGCAAGCTTCAGGTTCGATGCGTCTGCCGCTGATTTGGACACACCGGCCGCGGCCACCATCCGGGCAAGCTCGGCCTCGGCCGGAGGCACCGCCGCTTCGGCTGTCTTGGCTGATTGGTCAGCCGCTTGATGACGTTTTGAAAACTCGCCCAACTCGGCGGTCATCTGGGCTGCCGACTTTGCCGCGGCTTCCCGGGCGGCGGTCGCCGTGGCCAGCGTTGCCGCCGCGGCGTTCGCCGCGGTCGTCGCCGCGGTTTTTCCGGCGGTCTTTTTTTCGTTTAACACCTTGGCGGCAACCGCGGCGTCACGTTGACTGGCCGCAAGGCCCTGCTGGGCCGCCCATCCCGCGGTGAGCTTCACCAACGCTGCCTCGACGGGCTTGATGGTTTCGTTGGCCAGTGTTTCCAAGGTTGCATTGTCGGCCTTTGCGGCCACCTGGCGCGCGTGCTCCGCCTTCGCTTCGTTGAGCAGCTTGTTTAGTTCGGCCAAGACCGCCTGCGCTTCGGCCTTTCCCGCGGCAACAGCCGCCTCCGAAGCCTGGGCGGCCTTGTCTGCAAACTGGAATGCGACCGCGGCTCCCGCGGCTTCAGCCGTGGCGCCGGCCAACACTTTGTCCCCCGCCGCCTTGTCTGCGGCAACCTTGATCATGGCTTTGGTTGCACCATCCAACGCGGCCATTGCAGGTGCGTGTTTCTCGGCCGCGAACTTGTCCTGCACCGCCTTCTCAGCCGTTGCCTTGTCGCGGGCGGCCTTCGCTGCGGCAGCGGCCTTCTGCATCGACGCCTTGGCGCTCTCCATGTTGGCGGCGGCGGTCTTGAGGGTCGCTTCTGCATCCGACGCCGACTTGGTGGCTTCGGCGATGGCCGTGTTTGCCTTGGCCACCTCCACGGAAACCACCGCAAGATCCTGGCCGGCCGTAGCCTGCTCTGTCTGCGCCTTCTTGATGCCCTCGGCGCGCTGGGCCTTGAGGGCGTCCACATTCAATCCCTTCGCCGTCGCGAGAGCCAAACGCGCCGACTGCAAGGCTGCTTGCGCGGCCTGGCTGGCGGCTTGGGACTGATCGGCCCGGGCCTTTTGATCTTCGGTCTCGCGCCGCAAGTTGTAAAACTGGCTGAAGCCCTTCCCCAGCTCGGTCATGACCACGGCCTCCTGCGCCGACACGAGTTCAGCGGCAGCGCCTGCTGACTTGTTCTGCAAGTCGGGCATTTGTTTGGTGAGCGCATCCACCTGTTGCAAAGCCACCGGCTTGCCCGTCTGGGCGGCTTGCTGCGCATCTGCAAGGCTCTTTTGGGCCGCCTTGAAAACCACATCGGCAGCCTGCACTTCGGTGTTGGCAGCCACGAGCAGCTTGTCCATTTCGGTCTTGGCTGCCAGCGCGTCGGCGAGCGCCTTTGCGGCGGCGGCCGCCTTGTTTTGGGCAGGCACCTGCTGATCGGTCTTGAGCTTGTCCCAAGCGGCTTTGGCGGCCACTTCAGCCTCCTTCTTCGCGGCGGCGTCTGCGGCGAGTTTTTGTTTTTCAGCCGGGGGCTTGGCCGCGTCATTCTGGGCGTCCGTCGCGAGTTTGGCGCTGGTGGCCGCGGCCTGTGCCGCAACCTGATGAGCTTGCGCCGCGGTGGTCACCACCGCGTTCGCAGTCGTCAAGGCCTGGTCAGCGGCCGTTTTTGCGGTTTGGCCGTCGGTGAGCGCCTTGGTTGCGGCGGCCGCATTGTCCTGCGCGGGCTTTTGTTTGCCCGTGACGGCCTTGTCGATGTTGGCCTTGGCATCGGCCACGGATTTCTGCTGCGCCGCAACGGCGGCATCGAGCGCCGCCATTCGCGCCTGCGCTGCCGCAACCTGATCCTGGGCGGCCTTGAGGGCGGCCTGTGCGGCCGTGGCCGCCGCTTGCTTGTCCTCCCGGGCCTTGATCACCAGAACCAGTTGTTCAGCCTGCGTCTCAGGATTGGTGGTCAGGCGCCCGACTTCCTTGCCGTCGGCCGCATTCCACACATACACAAGACCCGACCAGTCACTTCCGACGACGCGCCTGCTGTCGTGGGAAAGGGCGGCCTGCGCGGGCATCTCACCGGGGAACACAAAGTCCATGACGCGGGCACCACCCGGATTCCAGAGCGTCGCGCGGTTGTTGCCGCCTGAGGTGACGAGCTGGCCCGAGGGCGCGCGCGCCAGTGACATGGCGCCGGCGCCGTGTGCGCCCCAGTTGCCCACCTGCGAAATCGTGTCGGTGTTCCAAAGGCGCGCCGTGGAATCCATGCTGGCGGAGGCCACGATGTTGGTGGTGGCCCATTCCAGGCCGGTGATGCGGTCGGTGTGGCCGGGAAGGGTGCCGACAATCTGCCCGGGCTCGACCTCCCACACATGCAGGCCGCCGCCGCGGTCGCCCGTGGCCACGTGCTTGCTGTCCACGCTGAAGCGGACCGACGTGATCCAGTCGGTGTGCTTCTTGATCTTGTGAACCAGCTCGCCGGTCTCCGTCGAAAAAATCCGGACCAGCCGGTCGGGCCCACCGTGGGCGATGAACCGCTGATTGGGGGAGATGTCGGTGGAGAGCACGGCGTCGAGGTCGTCGCCGACCGTCAGCACCTGCACTCCGGTGGTGATGTCCCAGACGGTGGAGATGCCTTTGTTGGCGCCGCGCCCGCCCCCAATGATGAGCAGCCGCCCATTCGCGCTGAACCGCACGCAGTTGGGATAGCCGTCGGGAAAGGGGATGATGCCCGCCACGCGCAGGGTGTCGGTGTTAAACAGAAGCACCTGACGCTGGCCGCCGATGGCCACGATCGGCGACCACGGGTTGTGCGCCATGGCCGTGGCCACGCTGGTACGGACGGTGCGCACGTAGGGATCGAGTGCCAGCACGTGGTCGGGCATGGGCGGCGGCCCTGCGGGGCGGCCCGTGGCATTGGCATCCACCACCAGGTTGACCTTGGGCTTGCTGGCCGAGATGGCTTTGCTGCCGGAATTTTGCAGCAGCCCCCCGGCAATCCACTGGCGGATGACCTCGATCTCGGCTGCCGGCAGCTTGTCATCCGGCGGCATGGTGGGCTTCTCCTCGTGGGTCACCACCTTGAGCAGCTTGCTGCCATTGGGATCGCCACTGGCCAACACCGCTCCATTGCCGCTGCCCTTCAAGGCCGCATCGAATGTGGAGAGATCCAGATCGGCCCTCATCCGGTCCGGATTGTGGCACTTGAGACACTTGTTGCGGAAAATGGGCAACACCTGGTCGTCAAACGTCGTCTTGTCGGCCGCAGGCAACGCCATGACTCCAAGCGCTGCCAGCGCCATCCCCCACAAGTGTGCGATTGGTCTCATAAACTTGGTTCTCCCTCCGGCGCCACCCACGCCAACCCGCGCAGTCCCCCGGGCATTCTGGTTTCTAGTGATTGAAGATGAATTCCTTGGAATTCAACACCGCCCAAAAAACGTCGTTCAACACTTCCTGCGGGGTGCGGCCGGGTTCCTTGAGAAACTCCAGAAGCCGCGCCTTCTCCCCCTCGTTGGGCTTGCGCGCCAGGCAGCGTACATAGAGGGTGTCGAGGATCTCCTCGGGCGTCTTCTTGGCTTGCAGCAACTTGGCCACCACGCCGCCCTCCACGCACCGGTCGTTGACAATGTCGCCGTTGAGCAGGTGCAAGGCCTGCGAGAGGTTGGGCTCCAGCGCCACCTCGCACGAACAGACCGTGTCCCGGGTCGCCCGGCCGAAGGTCGTGAGGAAGAACGTGCTCGTGCGACCGTCCACGATCTCGGCCGCGCTGGAACCCAGCGGCAGTCCGGGGAATTTGTTCTTTGTGTCCGTCACCTGCGTGATGACATCCAGAAGCACCTCGGCCCGCATGCGCCGCACAGACGCCTTCGAGAAATTGCTGCCGTCCTCGATGTTGGAGGGATTGGACTGCACCGTGCGCTGATAGGTGCGGGAATTGCAGATCTCCCGCACGAGCTGCTTGAAATTGTAGTTGGATTGCTGAAAGCGCTTGCCCAGTTCGTCCAGCAGCTCGGGGTTGGATGGCGGGTTGCTGATGCGCACATCATCCACCGGCTCGACGATGCCCTTGCCCAGGAAATGCGCCCAGACAATGTTTGCCAGGTTCCTGGCAAAGAACGGGTTCTCCGGCGAGGCCAGCCACTTGGCCAGCAATTCGCGGCGGTCCTTGCCCTGAACATCGGGCACGGCCCCACCCAGAAACTTGGGGGGCAGGACACGGTTTCCCACGGGATGAGTGACCGCGCCGCCACCCGAGTTGTAGATGATGATTTCGCGGTTATCTTCGCCGCCCTTGCGGCCGACCTGCGAGAAGAAATTGGCGAACGAGTAGTAGTCGTCCATCGTCCACCGGTCGAACGGGTGGTTGTGGCACTGCGCGCACTGAATGCGCATTCCCATGAAGATCTGGACGGCGTTCTCGGTGAGCTTGAGCGTGTCGCGCTCAATCTGGTAAAAGTTGCCGGCGGGGTTGGAGAAGGTGCCGCCGCGCGCCCCGAGCAGCTCCTGCACGATCTCGTTCATCGGCCGGTTGGCTTCAAACTGGCCGCGCAGCCATTCAAAGTAGAGCACCGCATTCTTGTACTGGAACTGGTTGTTGTCGGTCCGGATCTGCAGCAGCTCCGCCCATTTCATCACCCAGATGCGCACGAACTCCGGCCGCGCCAGAAGTTCTTCGATGAGCCGGGCACGCTTGTCGGGGGACTTGTCGGCCGCAAATTGCTCCACCGTGGCCTGATCGGGCAGCTTGCCAATGATGTCGAGGTGGATGCGGCGTATGAACGTGCCGTCATCGCAAATCCCGCTGGGCGTGATGCGGATCTTCTTGTGCTTGTTGTACACCAAGCCATCGATGTAGTTGGCCTCCGGCTCGGCGGGGAAAGCGTACGTCGGGTCCTTGGGTATGGAGAGGATTTGCGTGCCCACGGTGAACTGGTCGTACCGCGCGAGGATGAAGGCCTCGCCGCGCTCGCCTGAAGTCACCATTCCCGTGCCCGTCGCCTTGGCGGCCATGTTGTTGTTGGAAATAAACTGGGTCTCGGCCGTGACATCGCGATCGGTGCCGTCGGAATAGATGGCGCGCACCACCAACTGCTGCTGCGCGCCGGCCCCCTCCATCACCGCCTGAAGCGGTCGCACCTCGACATCCACCACCTTGGGGATGTCCGCCGGATCGTTGGGGGCACCTGCCTCCAGCCAGCGCAGGATCGTCTTGTAGAGCCCGCTCTCTGCATCAAAGAGTTTGCCGCCCGTGTGCGTCACGCGGCCCGTGGCCTTCTCGAGGATCAAACTATCATGGGGCAGCGCAAGATTGATGCGCCGGCCGACGTTCTCGCGGGTGAGCTGGAAGTAGTCGCTCGGGGGATTAAAGCCAAAGAGCGAGAGCTTGAATCCATCCTTGCCGCGCGTCGAGCCGTGGCAGCTTCCGGCATTGCATCCGGCCTTGGTGAACACGGGCATCACATCCTGAAGAAAGCTGACGGGGCGATCCACCGCAGCCTTCTCCACCTTCACGGGAACCGTGAGTGCGCGCCCCTCAAACTCCAGCTTGATGGACGTCTCGCCATCGGCCAGGGGCCGCACGACGTTGCCCTCCAACTTTGCCGTCGCGGGGCTGGCCAGCGTGAACTTGGTCTGGAGGGTGACATCTCGCGTGGTGCTGTCCGAATACTTGGCCTGAACAATGAGCGCCTGAAAGTCGCGGCTGGTCGTCAGGTGCGCCTTGGGCGGGTACACCTGCACGTCCACCAGCGTCTGCGGTGCGGCCAGCGCGCATAATGGCGCGGCGGCCCAGAGGATCATCCATTGCAGTTTCATACGGCGGTGTCTTGGCGGGGGATTTACAGGCTATTCTGCGGGCTTGGGCGCAACGCCGGTGTCCACCGGCTTGCGGGGTTGCGGCGGCGGCGGCGGCGGATCGATGCGCAGCGTGCCGCGTTCTCCGAACGTCTGAGTAAGCTGGGTGTCGTTGAAGGTCACGGTCATCTGGCAGAGCAGCGTGCGGTGCAGACCCACGCGCGCGTCGGGCGTGGTGACGATGGAAAAGATGAGCTCCTTGGTGTCCTTGGTCATCTCCACCGGCTGCGTGGTGGCGCCGGCGGGCAGTCCCAGGAGTTCCACCCTGGCCTTGCCGGCGAATTCCACCTTCTGGGCGAGCTCGCATTTCACCAGCGTCGGATAGCCCTGGATCGTCGTGGCGATGGGCATGTTGCCGGTGACAAACTGATCCTGGATGTTCAAGTCCGCGAGCTGGGTGGACACGTAGGCGTTGCCGCCCTTCACGCCGCTGGATCCCAGCATCGCGATCTGATGCAGCTTCACCTCGGCGCCGGCCTCGGCGCTGAAGTTGTAGCTGCCCGAGGTCTGGTCGGCGGGAATGTCAATGGACGAAGGACAGTTGAGGCCCGGCGGGCGGGTGAGCATCTGGACGTTGATGGCCCCCTTGAAGTCGCCCGTGCGCTCGGCGATGATCCTGACGGGCAGCGTCCCATTGCGCACGAGCGGCGCGCGAATGGGCTCCACGCGAATCTTGAAGGGCAACTCATCCACCACCGCCACGGCGATGCGGTCGGCCCAGGTGCGGTAGTCCACGCCCTGATTGCCTCGCTGCACGAGGTCGAAGTTCTGCCAGATGCTTCCCGTGAGGATGGAGGTGGTGGGCGGTGCATTGGTGGGAGGCACCAGCGAGGCCACCAGGTTGCCCAGCCCGCCACCCACTGGCGCGTCGGCCGCGGCCTCAAACACCATCGTGAGCGTGCTCTGGTTGGCCGCCATGGGAGCGGCGCTGAGGGTGACGCCCGGGGGGAAGTCTTTGGCAGCCAGTTTGAGTTCGCCGCCGAAGTTGCCGCGGCGCGCATTGAGAACCAGCGGGAACCGGTTGCCACGCGCCACCACGACCGACTTGCGCGTCTGCGTGTCATACAGCGAGACATCCGGCACGTAAACCGAGAGGCTGGGCGCCACGGGCTGGAATTCCACGCGGTACACAAAGTCCGGGCCGCCGGCGCCCAGATGGTCGGTGATGCGAAGGGTGTAGTTGCCATCGGCCGGCACGCCAAAGCGCACGTAGCTGTCGGGCCCGCCGGAGTCGTCGTTGCCGGTGATGCCGCCGCCGGCGGCGTTGCCGATGTTGAGCACCGAGTCCAAGCCCGACCTCAGCCGCCGTGCGTAGACATGCACGTCGTACTGCTGACCGGCCTTGCCCTTGAAGGTGAACCAATCAACGTCGCCGGGCTTCTCGATGATGCCGTTAAACGCCATGGGCAAATCGCCGGCCACCACGGTGGCGTTGCCCACGGCGTCGTTGGGCTCCACCTCCAGGGCATTGGGAAAGTTGGAAATCCGCAGCCGGTTCCAAGATGGGGCAATGACGCCATCGCGCGCCGCGAAGGCTCCGGAGTCGTTCAAGCCCGGCTGCTCCATGCGGCCGTCGGTGAGCTGGCAGGAGTCTGGCGCGAGGAGCTTCAAGGTCTCCTGAAAGTCGCCCGTGGCCTTGTCGATGAACCGCACCGTCAAATCCTGGCCCGAGGGGCCGCCCGCCGGATACACGGCCGTCGGGCGCGCGAACGCACCCACATGCAGCCGGTACATCCCCAGCGGCCCATAGCTGGTTTCGCGCACCTCCACCGTGTAATCACCGTCCTCGGGAATTTTGGCGGAGGCGAAACAATCCTGAACGAACAGCGGCGTGTCATCCGACCGCGCCAGCACGAATCCCTTCGGAGTGATGATGGCAACGTGCGGATCGTAAAAACCCTGTCCCAGACGCATGCATTCGACCTCGGCCGACACGCGCTGGTCTTTCTTTGCCTTGATGATATAGCGGTCCACCGACTCGCCCGGCACCGAGCCCATCACGGTACAGTTGATGGGCAGCACCTGCAGGCCCTCGCCGGGTTTGGGGGCCACCTTCGCCACGATGGGGAAGGGGCCGACGAAAAACGTGCGAAGTTCCGTCACCCCGCCGGCGGTTCGCACTCGCACATGGTGCTCTCCCAGCGGGCAGTTGGCGGCGATTTGAACCTTCGCGCGCACGAAGTTCTCCTTCACTTCCTCCAGCGCGACCACCTGGAATCCGGGCCGGTAGAAAATCAGCCCCTTGGCGTCGTCCAGACGCTGACCACTAAACGTCAGCACCACCTCGGTTCCGGCCTGGACTCCTTTGGGGGTGATGGCACCCAGCCGCGGATCCACCGCCCACGCCAGTCCTGCGCCTGCCAGCACGGCAACCCCTGCAATTAGCCTCTTCATATCAGTCCCAACAGTCCCAAATAAGCCGGGGCAATATCTTCACGACATTGCCCCGGCGAAGATGAATCCCCTGCTGCGCTTCGATGACCTTTGGCCACTACGCCAGCGCGTCCTTGAGCACCTGGCCGTCGTAGTTGATCGGCATGGGCCGGTTGCCTGGTCCGAGCAGGCGCCGCATCGGGTCGATGCCAATCAGCGAATACACCGTAGACGCCCAATCCTCGACGCTCACGGGATCTTCGTCAGGCTCCGCACCCGTCGGATCGGAAGCTCCATGAATGTAACCGCGCTTCATGCCGCCACCGGCCATCGCCACACTGAACACCTTGGGCCAGTGGTCGCGGCCTGCGTCGCGGTTGATCTTCGGAGTGCGGCCAAATTCGCTGTTCACAATCACCAGCGTGCTCTCCAGCAGCCCGCGGCGATCCAGGTCATTGATCAGCGCGGCAAACGCCTGGTCAAACGCGGGCATCTGGCCGCCGTTGGCACCGGCGATGTTGCTGTGGTGATCCCAGCCGCCGTAGCTGGTGGACACAAACCGCACTCCGGCCTCCACAAGGCGCCGGGCCAGAAGGAAGCGCCCGCCGGCGGTGTTGCGCCCGTATTCGTCGCGCAGGGCGGCCGGTTCCTGTTCAATGTCAAACGCCGCCCGCGCCGCATCAGAGCTGACGAGCGAGTAGGCGCGCTCATAAAACGTGTCCATGCCCACCAGCGTGTCGGCCTTTTCCAGCGCGCTGAAGTGCGAGTCCACCACGGCCCGCATGTTCTTGCGGGTGTCAAAGCGTTTGTCGGTGATGCCGCTGGGCAGCGCCAGATCGCGCACCTTGAAGCCGCCGTTGCCCGGATCGGCCCCGAGGCTGAACGGACCGAACGCACTTCCCAAGTAGCCCGTGCCGCCGTAGCCGAGCATCGAGGGGATGGCCACGTACGGGGGCAGGTTCTTGCGCGGTCCAAATTCGTGGCTGACGATGCTGCCCATGCCGGGAAACACCACCGCCGGGCTGGGCCGCACGCCCGTCATCATGTTGTGCGTGCCGCGCTCGTGCGCAGCCTCGCCATGGGTCATGGACCGGATGACGGTGATCTTGTTGGCCACCTTGGCCGTCAGCTTCATGTTCTCGGAGAAGTATTCCCCCGGGATGGTGGTGGCCACCGTGCCCAGCGGGCCACGGTATTCCTGCGGCGCCAGATGCTTGGGATCCCACGACTCCTGATGGGCCGAACCGCCCGGCATGAAGATCTGGATGACGCTCTTGGCCTTGCCTTCCTTGGAGGCCTTGGCGACGTCCTTCCAGTCCTCGCCCGCAGCCCGCGCCTGATGCTTGAAGAGATCACCCAGCGTCAACCCGAGACCGCCCAGCGCACCCACATAGAGGAAATCGCGCCGGTTGGGATTTCCCGCATGATCCGCACCGCCACACCACTGAAACGCACTGTGTTTGTTCATACAAATTGGCTCGACCTTCCGGTTATTTGTCGCCTCGTTCGATGTGAGAGACTGGCAGCCTATTCATCCAAAATCAATCCTGATGTGCAGGAGATCAGGGTCAGCCCAAAACGCTTTTGCCCGGGCGGCGTCCGGACGCTACAATCCCCCGCAGATGAGACTCCTGGCCTTGCTTGGCACACTGTCGCTTGGCGGCGCCGATGCCCCGCCTCCCTTTGCTTTTGCCGATTTTCGGATCCTGCCCTTGCGCGTCCACCGGCTGCAATCCCCAACCGAGCCGTCGCTGCGCACCACCCTTTCGCCTGCGGACATCGAGAGGATCCTCTCCAAGGTCAACCGCGTGTGGGCCCAAGCCGGGCTGCACTTCACCCTCGAGAGCCTTGTCACCGAAGCCGCCCTGATGCCCGAGCTGGCCGCAGTGAACAGGGACGCACGCCAGTTGGACTGGCTCTTAAAGTGCTTCCCCGCCAAATCACGCCGCGCCGATTGCCTGCACGTGTACTACATCAAGCAATTTGCCGTGAACGGCGTGTTCTTGCGCCAGCAATCCATGGTGGTGAAAGACACGGCGCGATTGCGGGCCGTGGAAGGCGGCCTCGATGAGCCCCTGCCGCGGGTGACCTCCCATGAATTGGGCCACGCCCTGGGCCTTCCCCATCGGCAAGCCGTGACCAACCTGATGGCCAGCGGCACCACGGGATGGTCCCTCGAAGCCAAGGAGATTGAGACCGCCCGCGCCACCGCCGCACAATGGCCGTGGGCGCAGCCTGCTTCCACCCTCATGAAGGAAGCCGACGCGCTCTTTGGCGCAGGCAAGCGCGCCGAAGCCGACGCGCTCTACCGTCAATTACGCCACTTGCCCTTGGACTGCCCCGAAGTGCGCCGTGCCCGCGACCGATCCGGCAATGGTACGGCCCCCACGCCGCCTTAAGGCTTGCCGGAGAAGGGCGGATAGTCGTTGCTCAGGAAGAGCAGGTATTCGCCCAATCGCGTGCCCCAGCGCATGGTGCCCACGATGAACTCGTGCATCCCCGGTGGGAATTGCCCCGTGAACAGCACGATGAAGAAGGCCACCAGCGTCACCACGCCCGTCGCCATCCCCCGGAAGATCAAACAAAACCCGTGTGGGATGAGCACGAAGAGCCAGCCAAAAAACACCCGCAGGAGGATGTTGAGCCGGCTGTAGGTTTCCGGCGGCACCGTCACCGACCGGACGAGCGTGCCGCGATTGCCCAGCCCAAACTCCGGGTAGCCATCCACCAGGTGGCCCAGCGACGCCGCCACACGCGACTGCCATTGCATGACGCCAATCACAAATCCACGCAGCCCCACGGGATAGCGCCCGGTGAAAAGGATGGCAAAGAACGCGATGAACGTGCAGAACGTGCTGGCCAGCCCCATGAAACACAACGGCACCCCGTGCGGAATGCCGATGTAAATCCAGCCCAGAAAGCCGCGCATCAAGAGCTGGAGGCGCGAGTAACCTGGCTGATGCTCGACGAAAAGGCCGCGTTCGCTTTCGCTTTCTTTGGGAGCGACCGACACGAATCCACCGGGCGCGCGCACCGCTCCCCCTTCGGACTTCAGCACCTGCGCCACCGGAACCCACCCGGCCAATCCCTCGTGCCAAGCCAACGCATCGGGTGCCACCTGGTGGGCACTCTGCAGCGCCTGAAGGCGGTCCATCGTGTAGGGCCCTTCCTGTGCGCCGCCTTGAAAAATAAACACCTGCATAAGTCCCGCGTGCTGATCCCCGCAGGACGCTACCGGGCAGGGCCTTGGTTGCAAGTGGCAATTGTCCAGCCTAGTAAAAGACCTCGCATCCGGGCAGGGCCTGCTCCGCGCGGGCCGCCTCCTCCTTCGAGAGCGGATTGCCGTAGAGCCACAACTGCCGCAACGACTTCATGGCGCACAAGGGCGACACGTCGCTAATCCGATTGCCTTCGAGGTACAGGTAGCGAAGCCCCTTGAGACGCGCCAGCGGCTCCACGTCCACCAGTCCGCAGCGCGAAAGCCCCAGCATTTTTAGCGCAGGCAGCCGCGCCAATGCGTCCGCCAACCCGGCAAGGTCGCCCTCGAAAACCTCGTCAAGCTTGAGCGATTCCACCTTTGCCAGCGCCGCCAAATCAAGTGCCGCGTCGTTGGGCAGACGCAACGTGGCACGGATGGCCAGCGCAACGGGTTCATCCCATGCCGGCACGGGCGCCGCGCGCAAAGCCACGGCGGGGGGCGCGCCGCAGTGCGGGCACATCACCGCGCTGGTGCTCACCATGCCGCCGCACTCTGCACAGGGCTGCAATGCCATGCCCTTACCGTAGCCCGCCAGCCCTGTCAGGCAAGCCGGGGAGAGCGCACCCTGATCGAGTTTTTTGGGATGGACAGGCGTTTTCCATGATTCTACGTTTGCCTGCCTACCTGCCCACTCATGCTGACCGCGCACCCAACAGCGCTTCCCGGCCTCGGCGGACTGCTCGCGGCGCTCGTTGCTTGGGCGCCCAATGCCGGTGCCGTGCAGCAATCGGCCACGGGCATCACGCACGCCTTTCTCGCCACCGGGCAGGAGACCATGTTGGTGTCGCACCGCGACGTGGTCATCTGGCGCTTTGACAGGCCCACGCGCGACGGCTGGGTGCTCCCCAGCGGCAACCTCCTGCTGGCCTTGTCCAAGGGGCCCAAGTATGGCGGCGGGGTGGTGGAGGTCACGCGCGCCGGCCAGCGTGTGTTTGAATACAAGGGCGAACAGGAGGAGGTCAACACCGTGCAGCCCCTGCCCAATGGCCGCCTGTTCATCACCGAGGCCGGGCCGGCCCCCTGCCTTAAGGAGATCGACCGCGCCGGGCGCGTTCATGTGTTGGTGCGCCTGCAATGCCAGACCAACAACGTCCACCTGCAAAGCCGGATGGCGCGCAAGCTGGCCAACGGGAACTATCTGGTGCCGCAGCTTCTCGACGCCGTGGTGCGCGAATACACGGCCGAAGGCAAGGTGGTGTGGGAGGCCAAGACCCCCGGCATGCCCTTCACCGCCATCCGGCTGGACAACGGCTCCACGCTCATTGGCTGCACCACCGCCAACATGCTCATCGAGGTGGACCCTGCGGGCAAAATTGTCTGGCAGCTCTCCAACGACGACCTGGCAGGCAAGCCGCTCCACGACGTGTGCGGCGTGCAGAGGCTTCCCAACGGCAACACGGTGCTGACCAACTATCGCGCGCCCGCCGGCAAACCGAGGCTCATCGAGGTGACGCGCAACAAGAAAGTGGTCTGGACCTACACCGACACCTCGCCCATGGGAATCCACCATTTCCAGATCCTCAACGAGCGCGGTCTGCCGCTGGGCGGAGTGCCCCTGCGCTAGGGTGCGGCGATTGACGCCCGTCGCCTTCTCCGCTAGAAAAACCCACCAATGAAGTCGTTCCTCGTTTCTGCGTCCCTCGCCGCATCGCTGCTGCTGCTCTCCAGCTGCAATCCCTCTGGTGACGACCCCAAGACCGGCGGCGCAAAGAAGCCCAAGATTGCGTATGTCACCAACGGCGTGGACCCCTTCTGGGATCTCTGCGCGGGCGGCGTGCGCCATGCCGAGAAGGCGCTGGGCATCGAGTGCGAGGTGCACATGCCCAACAAGGGGCTGGTGGATCAGCAGCGCATTTTGGAAACCCTGCTGGCCAAGGGAATTTCCGGCATCGCGGTGAGCCCCATCGACGCCGACAACCAGACGGCCTTTCTCAACGACGCCGCCAAGCAGACCAAGCTCATCACGCAGGACGCCGACGCCCCCAAGAGCGCGCGCCTGTGCTACATCGGCACCGACAATTACAAGGCGGGGCGCGCGCTGGGCAAGCTGGTGAAGGAAGCCCTGCCCGGGGGTGGCGAGGTGATGATCTTTGTCGGGCGCCTGGAGCAGCTCAACGCACGCCAGCGCCGGCAGGGCGTGATTGATGAACTGCTCGACCGGCCCTCTCAAAGTGCCACGGACGTGAAGTTCGACCCCGTCGCCGGCGCCATCAAGGGCGAGCGCTTCACCGTGCTGGACACGCGCACCGACGACTTTGACAAGGCGCGCGCCAAGTCCAACGCGGAGGATGCGATGACCAAGCACGAAAATCTGGCCTGCATGGTGGGCCTCTTCGCGTACAACCCGCCGGCGTGTCTGGACGCCGTCAAGGAAGCCGGCAAGACGGGCAAGATCAAGATCTGCGGCTTTGACGAACAGGACGCGGCGCTGGCTGGCATCAAGGAGGGCACCGTGCACGGCACGATTAGCCAGCAGCCGTGGAAGTACGGATACGAGTCGGTGCGTGTGCTCAAGCAAATCCTCGATGGCGACAAGCAGGCCGTGCCAGAGAATCGGTTCTTGGAGATTCCCTTCCTTGTGGTGACGAAGGCGAACATCGACGAGTTCTGGGCCGAGAAGCGGCGGATGGAGGCCCTGGGCAAGCAGCCCTAAAGCCCATGGCCGACGTTGCCCCCACCGCGCTTCTCCAGGCTCGGCAACTGACCAAGCAGTTCCCCGGTGTTCGCGCCCTGCGGGGCGTCAGCCTGACGTTGCACCGCGGCGAAGTCCTCGCGGTCATCGGCGAGACTGGCGCGGGCAAGAGCACGCTCATGAAAATCCTCGCCGGCGTGCAGTCGCCCGACAGCGGCGAAATCCTCGTGGGGGGAAAGCCCGTCCGGTTGCCTAGCGTCCGTGCCGCGCAGCGGCTGGGCATTGCACTCATCCATCAAGAGCTCAACCTCGCCGACAATCTGGACATTGGCGCCAACCTCTTTCTGGGGCGCGAACCGGGCCGCGGCGGGTGGATCGACCACGCGAGCATCCGGGCCGGGGCGCGCGAGCAGCTTGACCGCGTGGGGCTCAAGGAGTCGCCCGACACGCTGGTGGGGACGCTGCCCATCGGCCGCCAGCAACTGGTGGAAATTGCCAAGGCCCTCAGCAGCCAGGCGCGGATTCTCATCATGGATGAGCCCACGAGCAGTCTTTCTCGGCACGAAACCGACACGCTCTTCCACGTGGTGCGCGACTTGCGCTCGCAGGGCTTGGGCGTCATCTACATCTCCCACCGGCTGGGCGAAGTGAAGGCGCTGGCCGACCGCGTGGTGGTGTTGCGCGACGGCGAAAACGCCGGCGAGATGGACCGCGCCGCCATCGTGCCTGAGGCGATGGTGCGGCTCATGGTGGGGCGCGACCTCTCGCAGTTTTATGTGCGGCAGCCCCAACAGCCCGGCGACGTCGTGCTGGAGGTGGACCGCCTGCGCACCCCGGCCCATCCGGGGCGCGAGTTGTCCTTCCAAGTCCGCGCCGGCGAGGTGGTGGCCCTGGCGGGACTGGTGGGCGCCGGGCGCACCGAGTTGCTGCAGACGCTCTTTGGTATCACCCCCGCACTCGGAGGCCAGGTGCGCGTGCGCGGGCGTGTCCAGAGGCTTCGGAATGCGTCCGACGCCATCGGCGCAGGCATGGCCCTCGCCCCCGAGGACCGCAAGCAGCACGGATTGGTGCTGCCGATGTCGGTGCGTGAAAACGCCAGCCTTCCCAGCCTGCGCCGCGACCAGCGCCGGGGGCTGCTCAACCGCGCAGCGGAGGAACTTGTGGCGCGGCGGACGGTTGATCAGTTGGGTGTCAAAACTCCGGGACTGGATCAGGCGGTTCAAAACCTCTCCGGCGGCAACCAACAGAAGATCGTGCTGGGCAAGTGGCTGGCACTCGACCCGCACCTGCTGCTGCTCGATGAACCCACACGCGGCATCGATGTCGGTGCCAAGCGCGAAATCTACCGGCTGATGGACGGGCTGGCCGCGCGGGGCGTGGCGGTGCTCTTTGCCTCCAGCGAGATGGAGGAGGTGCTGGGCATGGCCGACCGCGTGCTGGTGATGCACGAGGGCCGGCTGGCGGGGGAACTGCCCCGCGCGCGCCTCACCGAAGAAGCCCTGATGCAACTGGCCACCGGCGGCGCGTCCGACTCCGGATTCACGGCATGAAAAAGAACATCCTCGGCATCATGGCGCTCTTCGCCGTCGTGTTCCTTTTTACAGCGCTCAAGAACGACTCGTTCCTCAACGCCTACAACCTGCAGAACCTCATCAAGTGGTCGTGCCTTTACGGACTGATCGGGCTGGGTGTTTCCTTCGTGATCATCACCGGCGGCATCGACCTTTCCATCGGGTCGGTCATTGGACTCGTCGCCTCGCTGCTGGCGTTACTGCTCTCCAAGGGGCGAGACCCCTCCACGTGCATCGCACTGGTGCTCGCACTCTCGGCGGGCATCGGGCTCATGCACGGGCTGCTCATCACCAAGGTCAAGCTGCAGCCCTTTGTGGTGACGCTCTGCGGCCTGCTTTTCTATCGCGGCATTGCGCGCTACATCACCGACAACCAGAGCATGGGTTTCTCCGGACACGATACCCTCGACTCAATCTTCAGCGGCAAGGTGGCGGTGAGCTCCCAATTCGCGCTGCCCGCGCCCTTCTTTTATCTCGTCGTGGTGGCGGTGGTGGCAGCCCTCTTCCTCAATCGCACCGTGTGGGGGCGCTACCTCTTCGCGCTGGGAAATAACGAGACGGCGGCGCGATACAGCGGCATCGACACGGACAGCCTGAAAATCCTCGCTTACGTGGCGTGCTCGCTGTTGACGGGACTGGCCGGCGTGCTCTTTGCCTTCGAGCTCAACTCGGTGCAGCCGGCGTCCACGGGGGAGTTTTACGAGCTCTACACCATCGCCGCGGCCGTGCTGGGCGGGTGCAGCCTGCGCGGCGGCGAAGGATCGGTGCTGGGGGTCATCATCGCGGCGGCGGTCATCCGCCTGCTCTACAACTCCATCAACATGCTGGGGATTTCCACCCACTTAGAGTACGCGATCATTGGCGCGGTCATCCTCGCGGGAGTCACGGTGGATGAGTTGGTCAAACGCTATGCCGCAGCGCGCCGCACGCGGCAGCAGGCGGAGTAACTCCCCGCAGCATTACCGCGGCGCCGGGGCAGCGGGTTCGCGCAGCAGATGCACCTGTCCCGCCGGGAGGGGCCCCACGGTCTGACGCTCGCCCGAAGGCCACGTGATGATCACCTGGTCGGCCTGCCGGGCGCTCCCCAGTCCCCAATGCAGCATGTGCGGATTCTGTGAGAGAAACCCCTTGCGCGAAACCACCTGGGAGAAGGACTTCTGGCCGCCGGCGCGCAGTTCCACACGCGCCCCCACGGCGTCGCGGTTGGAGCGCGTGCCCTCCAGCTTGAGCTTGATCCACTGATTGCCGCTGGCCTGCTTGTTTTCAAAAATGCGCGCCGGCCCGTGGTATTGGGTGATCACCACGTCGGTGTCGCCGTCGTTGTCGAAGTCGAACATCGCCGAGCCGCGCGCGTTGCTGGGGAAGCACAGCTCGCAATCGCGGGAGACGTCGTAGAAATAGCGCTGCTCGGAAATGAAACACACATTGGTCTGGTTGTCGTACTTGCTCAGGAAGTCGCGCCCCCCCTTGAACGCGGGGCGCTGTTCGTCGGGGAAGGTGGGAATCTGAGCCTTGCTTTCGGTGCCGTTGAGCACCAGGAGCTCGTCGTCCCCGTCATTCTCGTAGTCAAACGTGCTGGCGTCCCATGCCCATCCCAGATCGGCGGGCTCGATGTAAATGTCATGCACGTTGGCGTAGGCACCACCGGGCTGGCGCTGATAAAGCGTGTTGGCCACCAGCGCGCGAAGGTTGCCCAGGTTTTCAAACCGGACCCTGGTGTTCTCCTCGGGTTTGCGGTAGCGCTCGCGGTGCGTCAGCTTGTGAATCTGCGTCACGTAGATGGATGGATGCCCGCTCTTGTCCAGATCCAGCAGGTGGAAGTTCATCGCATTGTAAGTCACGTCCAGATGGAGCTGGCGCGACACCTCCTCGAAACGGCGGCCGCCCTGATTGTGAAACACCTTGCTCGTGCCGAAGTCGTTGAGCGAAAACAAATCCATGAAGCCGTCCTGATCGTAGTCCCAGGCGCCGACGCAGTGCGTCCAGCCGCGGTCGGCCACGCCCACGGCCGCCGCCACGTCCACAAACGTGTGGCGACCGTTCTCGACACGGTGGTGAAAAAGCTGGTTGGGCGGCGCCGAATCGTTGTGCCGCCCCAGCGTGGGAGACGAGCCCTCGGGCCACGTCCCAAAGTTGGCCACGTACACGTCAAGCAAGCCGTCATTGTCGTAGTCCATCCACACCGCCTCGTGGCGTATGGCCTTGCCCGTCGCCAAACCCGTCTGCGCACCGACTTCCACAAACTTGCCCTTTCCCTCGTTGCGGTAGAGCCGCAGCGGCAGCCAGACGCAGGTGGTGAACAGATCCAAGTCGCCGTCGTTGTCGAAATCCACGAAGTAGCCCGCGCGGGTTTCGCCCTCGGCCAAGAGGCCAGCCGAGGCGCTGACGTCCTGCAGCTTCTTGCCGCCCTCATTGCGGTACAAGCGCCCGCCACCGTCGCCGGCCAGATACACGTCCACAAAGCCGTCCCCATCAAAGTCGCCTGCCGCCGCGCCGCCACCCTCGACCCCGGTAGGCACCTCCAGCATTGCGCGCTTGAGGTTCAATTCCGGGTTGGGCCGGTGTATGAAGTCCAAGCCCAGGGCCTTCGTGGCATCCACAAACATCGGCTTGGGGATGCTATCGAGCACCCGCTGCCGAACCAGCGAGGAGAAGATCACCGGCCGCTGCTCCGGAGCGTGCGGTGCCACGGTGGGAGGGCGTTCTTCCAATTGGTCAAACACGCGGCCCACAAGTCGGGCGTCAATGGGGCGTGTGCCGAAGGATGAGTCGGAGTCGAGATGGAATCGGTGCGCCCAATCAATCACGGCCACGGCCAGCAGCGAATTAAACTCGCTCAGTTCCTCGGCCGCGTACACATCCAGATCGCGCATGCGCCGCCGCTCCTCGGGCGTGGCCTGTTCAATCGTCCGCTCGATCCAGCGCCAGTGCCACGCCGTATCGTTGACATAATCCCTCGGCGCCTCGGCAATGGGATTGCGCCACTTCGGGTCGTCAGGAAACAACAGCACGTCGGCATTGGGCATGGTCTGCTGCGGGAAATATTCGCGGATGGCGTCCGACAGGGCCTTGAGCGTGATCAAACCCGAACCTTCGCTGCGCTCCTGCGCCAGCCGCCAGAGTTTCGGGATGACCTGGCGGGTCAGGCGCGCGTCCAACTCGTCCAACGCCGAGGCCAACACCGGTCGGCCCTCGACGGTGCGCTGGAACATGTCCAGCAGCTCCTGCCTTGTCATCTTCTTGTTGTAGGCTTCAAGCGCGCTGATTTTCTGTTGCGCCAATTCAACCGTAAGCGCCAACGGCTGGGCTGCGGTCGATGGCTTCTGCTGGTCAGGCGGGGAGATTGCGCGTGGCGTTCCCTGCCGATGCTGGCGCCACTGCCACGCGCCTGCAATCAATCCGGCGCTGATCGCCAGTGTGAACACCCAGCTGACAAGAGCTTCGCCTCCCTGTCGCCGCGCGGATCGCGCTTTGGGTGAGATCGGAGGGGACACCCTCACGGGCGCACCCCTCCGGAACGAAACGCTGCCGAAATCGATGTGGCGTCGATGACCGAGAGCCGCTTCTCATGCGCGATGTCGCGGGCCGCTTGCAGAACAACTAGGTCGTAGGCGCGCAGAAAGCGGTAGAGCACGTGCAAGGCCTTCTCGTCGAATTGAGGCGTGATTCCCAGTTTTCCCTTGGGATCGAGCGAGCGCATGGCCCAAGCCTGAATGAGCCGCCAGGGTTCGATGGTGTCGCCATAGTCGCGCAAGTCATCGCCGGTGAGACGCGAGAGCGCACTCCCGCCCGACTTGAGGCCGAACTGCACGGTGTCATCGCGCGACACTTGTGGGAAACGCCGGTTCAGCACTGCCTCGACCGCCTCCGCAGGAATGTACCCGCCGGCGGGCGCGCGCTGCTGTGCTTCCTGCCAGATGGATTGCAAGAGGCGCAGGTGTTCCTCCACGCGCACGGCCTTCACATCCTCGGTAAACTCGCATTGCGTGAGGAACATCTGAAGTTTGTTGAACGAACTCCAGCAGCGCACATCCTTCTTGTCCTCCTGCGTACTGATGCGCTCCTGCGCGAAAGCAAGCATGTCAAAGGGCTTTGGGGCGTTGGGCTGCAACGCGGAAGCGTTTTCGCCCGGTGCTGCGGCGGGCTTGGCCGTTGCAACCAGCCCCACCGCCACCGCGAAGGAACCCACCAGAACCGCCACTTGGAATCGGGCCCCTCCAGCTTTGCCTGCCCCCACGCTCCCACCCTCAGAATTTGGTTGGCTCATGTTTGGTTGGCTCATGTTCAGTCGGTGCTCCGGGGTTTGTTGCGGAAAATCTAGCGCAGCATGAAGCGCCTTTCAAGCGGTTTTCCATGTTTCGTCCTGCCATCGCCTCGCTGCTTTCTCGCTGCACACGCTCATCCAATCTTGGTGTGGGAAACAAAAAAGGCGCCCCTTGCGGGGCGCCATGATTTAAGTCTTGGCTAAGAACTAGTCGTTGGGCGTGTCGAGCGCAGCGCCGGGGGAACCCTTGTAGTTTCCGCCCAAGTCGTTGTGGTGCTTGCCCACCATGTCGCGCAGCTCGGCATCGTTGATGGCCTTCGAGGAACCATCAGCCAATCCGACCTGACCCTGGTTGGCGTTCATGCCGGCCATGCTACGAGCGTCCACCGCGTGCAGATCCGCGCCTTTCCAGAATGCGTAGGCAGCCTGGGTTGACTGCGCCGGATTGCCGGGGGCCGAGTCACTCAGCGAATCTTCACCCGTCGCCGCGGCGGCCGGGCCGGAGATATTGCGCGTCACGATGAGGATCGAGTTGGCCTTGAGCACGTCCGAACCCTTGGTGCCAACCACGCCGCAAACCAAGCCGTAGCTGTGGGAGTTGTTCGGAACCACGTTTACGCGAGCCAGATCAACGCCGTCGTTGTTGCCCTGCAGGTCAGGATCCAGGGGCGAAACGAGGATCTTCGCCGTGCCCAGCGTGGACTTCACGCCAGCAGCGCCCAACAGCGTGTCGGTGCTGTAGGCCGCGTTGCCCACCAAACCCTGCGCGGTCTGATCCTTGACCTCCAAGAGCCACGGATAGCGCTGGTTGTTGTCATCGGCAAATGCGCCAAACGCCGAGCCGATTTGCTTCACGTTCGCCGAGCACTTGACGCGCTGCGCACGAATCTTCGCCTTCGCCAAGGAAGGCAACAGCATGCTGGCCAGGATACCGATAATGGCGATCACGACCAACAGCTCGATGAGGGTGAACCCCTTTTGAGTCTTTGCTTTCATCATTTCTCTCCGTACTTGGTTGTGCGCCGCCGATCCATGATGGATGCCATGTAACCTGCCAGCGCGGTTAATCAACTGACTCCTTTAAGCAATCGATATGCCAACCTGTTTTGATGGGCTTTGGTCGAGTTACAGCAATAATTGTGCGGTTTTTGCGTATTTCTGCGTGTGGACTTCACGCAGCAGGCGTTGATTCCACGCGCCTGCTTGCAGAACTCGCTGCTTTTCAGCGTGGTAGGCATCCTGTCTGGCGAATCAAGTCGCCTGCTGGCTTGCCATCCGCAGGATTCCCATTCCCAAAGCAACGGAGTTGGAATGGGTTGGACAGATCCACGATAGGGTGTGGATGCCAACCATCTGATTGATTCACCAGGGGCTTGGTAGTCTCCCGCGTGCGTTAGTGACGCGGTCTGGAAACGTTGAAGTTGGGAATCTTTAGAACGCCGGCCCCGGTCTTGTTGTGCTCGGCAACGGCTTCCCTTAATTTCAGGTCGTCGGCTTTCCTTGCGCTGCCATCGCAGAACGCAATCTGTCCTTCATTGGCTCTCAATCCAGCCATGACGTCTCGCGGTTTGGTCGCATTTGAAGGGTCGAGCCATCGCTGCGAAGCAGTTTGGCGCAAGTCAATCATACTCGTGCGAACGGCATCACGACCGCCATAAACCAAATCACCGCCAGGATAGGTGTATTTGTAACCCTTGTCGCCCGCGCCAGCGATATTCCGCGACAGCAGCATGATGCCTTTTTCGCCTTTTCCAAAGTCCGCCCCAAAGCAGACCGCGTAGCTCTGTGCTTCTTCGCTGATTTCCTTGAATTTGAAACCATGATTGGCCTTCCCGGCGGGAGTGTTGATATCCATCGAGCCTTCCCATCCCCAGAACTTTCGCGCAGCGGATGATTCGTCCTCATTGGCTTTGAACGAAGCCGGATCCGCCGGTGAAACCAGCTTGTCGCAAGACTTGAGCAAGTCCATCAAGTCCTGCAATTGATACAACCGGCCGAGATCCAGCAGGCTGTCCCAGTCGTATTGGTAGGCACCGCCGCCGCCGGGCGAATAGTACCGCGCCAGGATGGCGCCCTTCGCCGCACCCATGGTCCACGGGTATCGGCCCTCGTTATTCTGTGAGAAGCTGCCGAACGCCCGCACCAGTTCCTTCATGTTCGCGACATCGCGAGTCCGGTTGGCGTTGCGCCGCGACTTGGCCAGTGCCGGCATCAGGACGCCCGCGAGCAATCCGATGACAACAATCACCACCAGGATTTCTGTCAATGTCAGCCCTTCAGCACGGCATTTTTGCAGTCGTACGCTTGGCATTTCCCAGTCCTTCTTCGATTTATTGTCTAGCAAGTTTCGTGCAAAACCTGCGTTGCTACCCTCACGACTATCGCACGAATGGCTACTCTAGTCCAAGCCCGAAACCATGGGAATCACTGCAACCTTCTTCCACTGTGGAAAAAGAGAAACGCCCCGATGTCTCGGGGCGTTTCGGTCTTGCTAAAGTTGGGCTTCTTTATCTGCGCCGGTTGGGCCGGCTGTAAACTTCCGTCTGCAGGTAATGTGAGCCCTTCTGCAGCGTATGCTCGCGCAGGGCCGAGGCCAATCCGGTGTCGTTGATAATCCCCGTGGAGCCATCCGAGAAGGCAATCTGACCCTGGTTGGCGTCCAGCCCC
>SXGS01746510.1_pt1 | contig 39777 bp, 45 predicted proteins | sample 3174681 | NCBI WGS metagenome assembly SXGS01 (sample SAMN11356861, study PRJNA531348) | freshwater metagenome | isolation source: freshwater sample F1-80 | place: China: Fuxian Lake, Yuxi | collected 2017-12-25 | reverse complement strand
TCGGTAAGCTCGCCAAGCGGCTAACGCTGGAGGGGCGTACGACGCTCATTTGCGCTGCCGATACCTTCCGTGCGGCGGCGGTGGATCAATTACAGATTTGGGCCGACCGTGTTGGGGTCGATTTAGTCAGGGCGCGCGAGGGTTCAGACCCGGCGGCCGTGGTCTTCGATGCCATCACGGCTGGCAAGGCGCGACAGCGTGATGTCGTGCTCGTGGATACCGCCGGGCGACTGCACACCCGCGTCAACTTGATGAACGAGCTCGACAAGATCAGGCGAGTGGCCAGCCGCGAAGTGCCGGGAGCCCCGCACGAAGTGCTGCTGGTGCTGGACGCGACGGTGGGGCAGAACGGATTGGCCCAGGCCCGTGAGTTCACCAACGTGGCCGGCGTCACCGGAATCGTGCTCACCAAGCTGGATGGCACGGCGAAGGGTGGCATCGCCGTGGCGATCGCGCACGACCTGAAGTTACCGATTCGCTACGTCGGTCTCGGCGAGGGCGTGGACGACCTGTTGCCGTTCTCGCCGCGCGACTACGTCGATGCCATCTTCCAGAAGAAATGGTGAGTGACGCCGATTACATGCGGCGGGCGCTCTTTCATGCGCGACGGGCCGAGGGCGTAACGACGCCTAACCCGCTGGTGGGTGCCGTGGTCGTCAGCCCGGACGGAGTGGTCGTGGGGCAGGGACGGCACCCGCGGGCCGGCGAGCCTCACGCCGAGGTCTTTGCCTTGCAGGACGCCGGCGCGCAGGCCCGCGGCGCGACGTTGTTCGTGACGCTCGAGCCGTGTGGCCATCACGGCCGTACCGGTCCGTGTACGCGCCGCATCATCGCAGCAGGCATCAGCCGCGTTGTGGCGGCGATGACTGATCCAAATCCACTCGTCGGCGGCCAGGGGTTCGCAGAGTTGCGCAGCCACGGCATTCAGGTCGAAGTCGGGCTGCTTGGCGATGACGCGGCACGGATGAATCGCGCCTTCACCCTGGTGCAGACCGAGGGGCGTCCCCTGGTCATTGCCAAGGTGGCTACCAGCCTGGATTGGCGGATCGCTGCTGCGCCCGGGGTGCGCACCGCCATCTCGTCGGCCGAGGCCAACCGCCGCACGCAGCGCCTGCGGGGAGCGGTCGATGCCGTGGGGGTTGGTTCGGGGACGATCCTGGCCGATGACCCGCGGTTGACGGCGCGCGAGAGCTATCGGGCGCGGCCACTGGCGCGGGTGATCTTTGACCGCCGCTTGCGTACGCCGCCCTCGGCCCGCGTGTTCTCGACGCTCGACGCGGGGCCGGTCATAATATTGACCACGGTCGAGGCCGCCGGGCAGCATCCCGATCGTGCGGCCGCGTTGCAGTCGGCGGGAGCAGACGTGATTAAAGGCACCGGCGCGTTGCCGGCGGACATCCGTTCCCTGGTGCCGAGGAATATTTCGACCCTGCTGCTCGAGGGTGGGGGCACGTTGCATGCCGCAGCGTGGCAAGCGGGTATTATCGATCGTGTGATCGTGATTGTGGCGCCCACCGTACTGGGTGAGCAGGGCGCTAAGTTCTTCGGTGGAATACCGGTCCCTCTGTCGCAACTGATTCCAGTGCGGGTTGAGACGGTCGGACCGGATGCTTGGATGGAAGCTGATGTTCACGGGGATCGTTGAGGCGGTAGGGACGCTGGCCGAGGTGACGGACACCGGCGACGGCTATCGCGTGAGCATCCACACCCCGCTCGCCACACAGCTTAAGTTGGGCGACAGCCTCGCCGTCAACGGCGTGTGCCTCACGGTGATCCTGATCGACGGCGAGCACGTGTTCGCCGACGTTGGCCCCGAGACGTCCCGGGTGACGACCCTGGGGGTGCTGCAATGTGGCCAGTCGGTCAACCTCGAACGGCCGCTGCGGTTCGACGGCCGGCTAGATGGACACTTCGTGCAGGGACACGTCGATGGCGTGGGCACGGTCGAGGACGTGCGGCCAGAGGGGGAGGCGCACTGGATCACGATCGCTTTTCCGGCGACACTGGCGGCCGGCTTCATTCGCAAGGGTTCGGTCGCCGTGGACGGTGTCAGTCTAACGGTTGCCGGCCTCGGCAAGCGCCAGTTTGATATTCAGATCGTGCCCTACACCTGGGCCAGCACGACGCTGAAGCTGTGGCGCGCGGGTGACAAGGTTAATCTTGAATGTGACCTGATCGGGAAATACGTACTACGTGGAATGGAACTGCGCCAGTCATGACAACTATCAAGCCCCAAGCCCCCAGGCCCAAGTCCCGTGCCCTGAAGATTGCCACAGGTGCGCGACCGAAGGCGCCTTTCGCGACGATCGAAGCAGCCGTGTCGGCGTACCGCCGCGGTGAGATGTTGATCGTCGTGGACGACGAGGACCGCGAGAACGAAGGCGACCTGACCATCGCCGCCGAGCATGTCACCCCCGAGGCGATCAATTTCATGATGACCCATGGACGCGGCCTGATCTGCATGCCGATGACCGCGGCGCGGCTCGACGAACTGAACATCCCGCTGCAGGTGCCGCAGCAAATGAACTCGACGCAGTTTGAAACTGCCTTCTGCATCGGTATCGAAGCCAAGCGCGGCACCTCGACCGGCATCTCGGCGCAGGACCGTGCGCGGACGGTGCTGACAGCGATCGACAAGAAGACCAAGCCGGCCGACCTGGCGCGGCCGGGCCATATCTTCCCGCTGCGCGCGCGCGACGGCGGTGTGCTGGTGCGAGCCGGCCAGACCGAGGCCGCCGTGGATCTATCGCGCATGGCCGGTCTCCAGCCGGCGGGCGTGATCTGCGAGATTGCCAAGAAGGACGGCACCATGGCGCGCGTGCCGGAACTGGTGAAGTTCGCGCGCAAGCACAAACTGCTGATGATCACGGTGGCCGACCTGATCCGGCACCGGATGCAGAACGAGGGACTGGTCGAGAAGGCGGCCGAAGCCGACCTGCCGACCGAACTGGGGCCGTTCCGCATTCACGCCTACAAGAGCCTGCTCGACGACATGACCCACATTGCGCTCGTGGCCGGCGACATCACGAGCGGCCGCGATGTCCTGGTCAGGGTCCATTCGAAGTGCCTGACCGGCGACGTCTTCCACTCGGCGCGCTGCGACTGCGGTGACCAGTTGGACGCCGCCATGCGCCGAATCTCAGCCGAGGGCCGGGGCGTGTTGCTGTATCTCAACCAGGAGGGCCGGGGCATTGGTCTGGCCAACAAGATTCGGGCTTACGCCCTGCAGGACCAGGGCTTCGATACCGTCGAAGCCAATGAAAAGCTCGGGTTCAAGCCCGACCAGCGCGACTATGGCATTGGCGCACAGATTCTTCGCCACCTCGGTGTCCTAACCATGCGGCTGTTGACCAACAATCCCCGTAAGTTCGTGGGGCTACAGGGGTACGGGCTGTCAGTCTCGTCGACGCTCCCACTTGAAATAGCGGCCTCCGACACCACCAGAAAGTACCTGAAAGTGAAGAAGGACAAGCTCGGGCACCATCTCAAGTCGGTTTGACCAATCTCTTGAAGTTCATGTAGAATAAGGGTTTGTTCGACGCGTTAAGTAATCGTCTGCAGGACGTCTTCCAGTCAATCAAGGGAGAAACACGTCTCACAGCAGCGACGGTCGAGAGCGTCCTCCGGGAAATCCGGCTGGCGTTGCTCGAGGCCGATGTCAACTTCAAGGTCGTCAAGGCCTTCGTCGATCGCGTACGCGATCGGGCGATGGACCAGGCGGTCCTCAAAAGCCTGACGCCGAGCCAGCAGGTCATCAAGATCGTTCGTGATGAGCTGCTCGCGCTGTTCGGCGATGCGAAGGGCGGCCTGACCGAGACCGCGGCCCGGCCGCGCGTGATTGTGATGCTCGGGCTTCAGGGCTCGGGTAAGACGACGACGACGGGCAAGCTGGCCAAGTGGCTGGCGAAGCAGGGCCGCCACCCCATTGTGGTTTCGACCGACGTCAGGCGCCCGGCGGCCATCCAGCAGTTGGCCATCGTCGCCCAGCAAGCCGGTGTGCGTGTGCACGAGCCGGTCGGCAACATGGACCCGGTGTCGCGCACGAAGAGCGCGCTCGCCGAGGCCAAGGCGGTCGGCAACGACGTGGTCATTGTGGACACGGCGGGCCGGCTGCACATCGACGACGAGCTCATGCAGGAGCTGGTCGCGATTCGGGAGGTGGCGGGACCGACCGACGTGCTCTATGTCGCGGATGCGATGACGGGGCAGGACGCCATCAAGAGCGCGGGCGAGTTCAACGCGCAGATGGGCGTCACCGGCGTCGTCCTGACCACGCTCGACGGCGATGCGCGCGGTGGCGCGGCGCTCTCGGTGGTCTCGGTCGTCGGCGTGCCGATTGCGTTTGTCGGCAGCGGCGAGAAGCTGGAAGACTTCGAGCCGTTCCACGCGGATCGGGTCGTGTCGCGCATGCTGGGCCTGGGCGACGTGCTGTCGCTGCTCGAGAGGGCCGAAGAGGTCATCGACCAGGGCGACGCCGAAAAGCTGGAAGCGAAGATCCGCAAGGGTGGATTCACGCTGGAAGACTTTCGCGATCAGCTGCGGATGTTGAAGCGGATGGGCCCGCTCGAGAAGATCATGGGCATGCTGCCGGGGATGGGCGGCATGAAGGAACTGGCCGGCCAGAAGCCAGACGAGAAGCAGCTTGGGCGAATCGAAGCGATCATCAACTCGATGACGCCCGCCGAGCGGAAGCAGGCGGACCTGCTCGACGGGAGCCGCCGCAAGCGCGTCGCGAAGGGCAGCGGCACCACGGTTGAGGACGTCAACCGGTTATTGAAGCAGTTTGTCGAGATGCAACGGATGTTGAAGATGGTGGGCCAAATGACGGGCGAGCCCATCGCGGCGGCACCGAAGAAGAAACGGAAGAGCCCGTTTAGCTTGATGCGTTAGTCAGTCGCAGGGCCGCACTTTAGTGCGGCCATTTGGTAACCAGAAGCGCGGCCACGGTGTGCCGCAGGTTGAGAGTTCAAGATGTTGTCGATTCGCATGCGTCGTACTGGTTCGAAGAAGCGCCCGTTTTTCCGGATCGTGGTCTCAGAAGCCCGCTCGAAGAAGGAGGGCCAGTTCATCGACGTGCTCGGGTTCTACAATCCACGTGTTAGGCCGGCCGTGTTTGAGATCAACAAGGACCGTGTCGCACACTGGGTCAAGGTGGGCGCGCGCCCGTCCGATTCGGTGCGCACGCTGATGGCCAAGCACATGACTCGTGACCGTGGCGTCGTGGTTGAGCCGGTGACGGCGCAGGCGGCCGCCCCAGCGGCGGCCCCGACCGTTTAAGGACGGCCGTGGCGGATCTTAAAGGACTTATCGAAACCGTCGCGAAAGCCCTGGCCGACCAGCCAGAGGTTGTGAACGTACGGGAATCGGAGCGTCGTGGCACGACGGTGTACGAACTGCAGGTGGCCTCGGGCGATCTCGGCCGCGTCATCGGCAGGCAGGGCCGCACCGCCGCCGCGCTGCGCACGCTGCTGGCGAGTGCCGCAGAGGCTGACGACAAGAAGGTTAGCCTCGACATTCGCGACCAAACCGGACGCAGCTAAGTCCCGTGAACTGGGACGACGGCATCCTCGTGGGCGTGATTGCCCGGACGCATGGTAATCGTGGCGAGGTGATCGTCAACCCCGAGACTGACTTCCCGGAAGTGCGCTTCCGCGAGGGCGCCCGGTTGTGGACGCGGCGACGCGAGGGCACGCCCTCGACGCTTGAGGTGGTCACGATGCGGATGCATCAAGGCCGCCCGGTAATCATGTTCTCGGGCATCGGCTCGATGAACGACGCGGAGTTGCTGGCCGGCCAGCAGCTGCGCACCGACGAAGTCCACGATGAGCTCTTGCCCGAGGGCGAGTTCTTCCACCGCGACCTGATTGGGTGCGAGGTGGTAACTGAGGCGGGCGAGCTGGTGGGACGCGTGACCGACGTGCTGGACGACAGCGCGCAGGCGCGGCTGGTGGTGGCGGGCAAGCGCAGTGAGCTGCTGATTCCGCTGGCCGACGAGATTTGCACGGTCGACGTCGCGGCGAAACGCATTACGGTGCGGCCGCCAGACGGGCTGTTGGCACTGAACGGAGATTGGCGGTGAAGGTCGACGTCATCACCATCTTTCCGCGCATGGTCGAAGCCGGCCTCGCGGAGGGTGTGGTGGGACGGGCCCGCACCAGTGGCCTGATCGACATCGAGGTCCACAATCTCCGAGACTACACGACGGACAAGCATCACGTCGTGGATGATGTGCCGTTTGGCGGCGGCCCGGGCATGGTGATGAAGCCCGAGCCGTTCTTCGCCGCGCTCGCCGCCATTCGCGAGCGCCGTGGGACGCCGGATGCCGTGGTGATGTTGACGCCGGCGGGGGTGCCGTTTACCCAGGCTGGGGCGCGGCGGTTGGTCGCACTAGGACACATCGTCCTGCTATGCGGCCGCTACGAAGGCATCGACGAGCGGGTGCGAGAGGTGCTGACGACCGAGGAACTGTCGATCGGCGACTACGTGCTGTCAGGCGGCGAGATCCCGGCGCTGGCCGTGATCGATGCCGTGGCCCGGCTGGTCCCTGGCGTCGTCGGGGACGAGCAGTCGGTGGCGGGGGATTCGTTTACGCGCGGGGTGCTCGATTACCCGCACTACACGAGACCCGCGGAGTTTGAAGGACGGTCGGTGCCCGGCGTGTTGGTGTCGGGGCATCACGCAGAAATTCGCCGGTGGCGGCGCAACGCGGCGCTCGAACGGACGGCCGAACGGCGGCCGGAGCTTCTGGCAGACGCGGCGCTCGACGCCGATGAACACGACTGGTTGAGCAAAAGGAGCAAGTCATGACGACGATGGAGATGGTTGAGAAGGCGCAACTGACCGAACGGCCCCGCATGAAGGCCGGCGATACGGTGCGCGTGCACGTGCGAGTGAAAGAAGGCGACAAGGAACGGATTCAGGTGTTTGAGGGTATCGTCATCGGCATTCGCAACGGCGGCAATCGCGCCACCTTCACCGTGCGCAAGGTGTCGTTCAGTCAGGGTGTGGAGCGTATTTTCCCGCTGCACTCGCCGACGATCTCCAAGCTCGAAGTGCTGCGCTCTGCCAAGGTCCGCCGCGCGAAGCTGTACTTCCTGCGCGACCTCAAGGGCAAGGCGGCCCGCATGAAGGAAGTCAAGAAGACCTCCTAGTGCGGACCGTGCGTACGGGTGCCTGAAGTGCCAAGGGTCTCCGCACGACGCACGCTCGAGAATGCGCTCCGGCGATACGGCTTTGTCTGTGTCGCTGGGGTCGATGAAGTGGGGCGAGGATGCCTGGCCGGACCGGTGATGGCCGGTGCGGTCATTCTCGATCCCGATCGGCGCATTGACGGCCTGGCCGATTCCAAGGCGCTGACCGCCGCGCAACGCGAGCGTTTGCACAGCGAGATCACCAGCAAGGCCATCGCCTGGACCGTCGTTGCGGTCGGTCCCGGCGAAATCGATCGCATCAACATCCACCAGGCCAGCCTGCAGGCCATGCGTCGGGCCGTTCTCGACCTGGTGCCCCTGCCGGACGCAGTTTTGGTCGATGCCTTTCGAATTCCGTCATTGCCGATGGCTCAGTGCGGGGTGATTGGCGGCGACCGCCGCTCGTCCGCCATCGCAGCCGCCTCGATTGTCGCGAAAGTGAGCCGGGATCGAATGATGCAAGAGCTCCATAGTGCTGACCCGCGATATGGTTTCGACCGACATAAGGGCTATGCGACCGCCGAACACCTGGCAGCCGTTGCACGGTTTGGCTACTCGCCGCAGCATCGGCGATCGTTCCGACCGGCCAGCCTGTTTGATACCATTGCCTGAGGGCCGTACAAAGTGCCGCCGTTCGATCATGAAGGCGCGCTCGAGCGCGCGGAAAAAGCACTCCATCTGGGGCGCATCGATGCGGCCATCGTGGAGTACGTCAAGGTCGTCGAGGCCCAACCCCGCGATTGGAACAGCGCCAACGTCATTGGCGACCTCTACGTACGCGCGAACCAGCCAGACGACATGTCTGCACTGTTGCAGTCGGGCGACCTGAACAAGGCCCGTTCCTCCCTGTCGGCGGCGACCGCCGGCACCGACCCGGCCCTCTGGAACACCCTGGCGAAGATCGAGCTGGCCGCACCCTCCCCGCCGGAGCTGCGATCACTCGACCAGGTGTTCCGCGGCCGGTCGCTGCTCTACGATCTTGCCAAGACCCCGGAACTGGCAGGGGAGAGTTTCCGTGCCCTCGCGGTCTTTGTCGAGTCCGAGTCAGGCCGCTACCGCGACGTCTCTGGACACATCGACCGGCTGTCCGAAGTACAGGCTCGGGGCTGAGTCCTGTTCAGGCGCCTCCTCTTCGTCGCACTCCAGCTCGAAACAGGGCTCCTGCTGGTGTTGATCCCCTGGACCAACTTCTGGGAGCGCAACTATTTTGTGGAATGGTCCCGATTGAGCGAGGCGCTGTTGACCAGCAACTACCTTCGCGGCGCCCTCAGTGGCCTCGGGTTGGTGAACATCGTCGCGGCGCTGGTCGAACTGGCTGATGCCTTCGGGGCCCGGGTTGCCACGCTGCCCGACAACGATCCGGAATGATGCTCTGCCTGGTGACGGACCGGCGGCGGCTTGGCATGGCACTCCGGCTGGAAGCCCGCGAATGGATCGACGCTGTCCGGGCGCAGGTGTTTGCGGCGGCGGCCGCCGGCATCGACCTGGTCCAGTTGCGGGAACCCGATCTCGATGCTGCGGACCTGCTGAGGCTGGCGAAGGCCGTGGTGTCTGACACCCGGCACACGGCGACCCGCATCGTCGTCAACGACCGACTGGACGTAGCATTGGCAGCCGGTGCCGCGGGCGTTCATCTGAAGGAGCGCTCGTTTCCAGTCGAGTCGGCCCGGGCGCTGACCCCACCCGGTTTCCTGATTGGCCGGTCTTTGCACGCATTGGCAAAGAAGGGTGTTGCCGACGAGGCCGATTACCTGGTGGCGGGCACCGTGCTGCCGACGCTTTCGAAGCCGGCAGTGACTGGCCTTGGGTGGGTAGGACTAGCGGCCGTGGTCCGCTCAGCAGGCGGTCGGCCGGTGCTGGCGCTCGGCGGAATCGACCTGCCATCGATCCCTCTCGTGGCGGCTAGTGGCGCAGCGGGTCTCGCGGCGATCGGCGCCTTCATTCCGGGGCCAGGTCAGGGCCTGTCGGAGTTTGTGCAGAAACGAGTCATCGACATGCGTTTGGGGTTTGACTCAGCGCATCCCGTTCCCTAAGATATCGGCTCTGCGCCCTTGAAAGACCGGCAGTTCTGGTAATTAACCAAGGTTCGTCCACCGCACTATCAGCTATGCAGCACCCGCTCGAACCGGCGACTCGTCTCAGGCAGGCTCGTGAAGCCAAAGGTCTGTCTTGCCGACAGCTCGCTGAGATCACGAAGCTGTCGGTGCGTACAATCGAATCGCTGGAGGGTGACTGCATCTCGGCGCTGCCCGAGGGCATCTATCGCCGCGCTATCGTGAAGGTCGTGGCGAGGGAAGTCGGCCTCAACCCCGGTCAGCTGCTCAGTGAATTTTCGGCGGCGCATCCCAGCGATCTTCCGGCGCCCGAGTCGGCGGCCGTCGCGAGCAGTCACGAGCCGTCGCGATCGCTGCAGGCCATTCTCACGTTAGCCGGCGTCGTGTTGCCGCTGGTGGCTGGCGTGGCCTATTTTGCGTGGTCGTCGTCGCGCGTCAGCGCGGGGAGCGCGATCGTGGAAGCCGCGCCAATCTCCGCTCCGGGACGTTCAGAGGTGCTGCCCGCCGGTGGTTTCGCGGCGGCAGCGATGACCCTGCCGAGGCCGGTGGTCGTGACGCTGACGATGTCGTCCCGCTGCCAGCTGCGGATTGTCGCTGACGGACGCGAGATTCTCGGCCGCACGGTGGAACAAGGCGAGACGCTGCCGATCGAGCTCGGCGAGGAACTCTGGTTGCTGGGCGACAATGCCTCGGCCGTGCAGTTCAGCATCAACGGCCAAGCCGGTCGGTTGCTGGGTGCCCCCGGTGAAGTGCTGTCGGTGCGCATTGGCCGCGACGACTACGAAGACTTCCTGGTCCGCTAGTAATGGCCGCTGGCCTCGGTAGTCCGTTGCTGGATTTCTTCCGGCGCGGTGAAGACGCTCATGACGTGCGGCTGCTCGCGGTGGCGCCGCTCACCCTCGAATAACTGGGTATTCTGATGATTCTGTCGGCGGACGCCAACTTCGAGATCCGCGACACCGCCAACGCCACCCTGCAGTTGCTGTCGGCCGAACTGGTGGCGGCGTTCGTCGCCTGCTCCTGATTTCGAAAAGTCGCTGATCAATACCGGCGAATCAGGTGTGGACGTCGGGCAGGAAGAGGGTGAGTCAGCGCTGATTCGCGAGCCAAATTGCATGGTCGCATCGGCCGTGCTCAGTTGCCCCCACGGTCAACGACGCCGAGATCGAAGCCTTCGCCATGACGGGGAATGTCTCCGACGACATCCTGGGTCCGATCGGCAACAGCCGCGCATGGACGAAAATTTACACGATGACGATGATGCAGTGCCTTACCGAGAGCGACGTGAAGCGGCTGACGACGGACCGGAACGTCCCCGAGGCCTTGCGCCTGTCCGCGAAGAAGTGCCTGAGCTCGTCGCAGCACTGACGCCGCCGCGCACGGCCTGCGCCCACTCCGACCGCATTTGCGACAACCCATCCATGTAGACTGCGGCCCGCTCGCGTTCGTCTTCGCTTGGCATCGCCTTGAGCAGGTCGATGGCGCGCTCGACGTCCCTCTGGATGGTTGACTTGGTGGCGGCGTAGTACAGCTTCTTGATTGCCTCGACGGCGTCCATGCGCCGCCATTATACGGGGTTAGACCCCTACGCGCGGTCCCGGCGTAGCGCCTTGCGGAACTGGGCCACAGGCAATGTGTTCAACACGTCCGCTGGGCCGAGCCAGGCCCGACGAGCCGTGAGCACGCCCCAGCGGATGTAGCCGAGCGCAGCGATCTCGTGGGCATCGGAGTTGATCACGATCTTGACGCCCCGATCCCGCGCCAGGCGCGCATGGCTGTCAGAGAGATCCAGGCGGTGAGGCTGCGAGTTGATCTCGATGGCGACTCCGTTGGCCGCCGCGGCGTCGATGACCTTCTCGACGTTGACGCGTGACGGTTCGCGGCGTAGCAGCATGCGGCCGGTGAGATGACCGATGATGTCCACTGACGGATGCTCGATGGCCTTGATGACCCGCATCGTCATTTCCGCTTCGTCTTGTTGCATCGCGGAATGGACCGAGGCTACGACGAGATCGAGAGAGGCGAGGCAGTCGTCCGCAAGGTCGAGTGTGCCGTCGGCGAGGATGTCGCACTCGATGCCGGCCAGTACGGTGAATCCCGTGAGCGTGGTCGAATACGCGCGAATGTGCTCGGCCGCGGCGTACGTGCGCTCTTCGTCGAGCCCATTGGTCATGGCCAGCGACTGCGTGTGATCGGTGATCGCGATGTATTGCAGGCCGCGAGCTTGTGCCGCCGCGACCATTGATTCCAGTGACTCCCGGCCATCAGACTCGGTCGTGTGCATGTGCACATCGCCTTTCAGGTCGGCCGGCGTGACCAGGACCGGCAGGGTGGCGCCCTCCGCGGCCGCCAGTTCGCCGCGATTCTCCCTGAGCTCAGGCGGAATCCAGGCCAGGTCGAGGGCCTCGTAGATGCCTTCCTCGTTGGCACCGGCAATCGCCTGATCGTGGGCGTCGAACAATCCGTACTCGTTCAGCTTCCAGCCACGCGCGAGCGCGCGATCGCGGAGTGCGATGTTGTGGGCCTTCGCTCCGGTGAAATACTGCATGGCTGCGCCACGTTGTTCCGGCAGCACAATCCGCAAGTCGGCCTGGTAGCCGCCGCGCAGCAGCACGCTGGCCTTGGTCGGACCGTGCCCCAGCACGCGTTCGACGGTGGGGTAGGTCACGAAGGCATCGGCCAGCGACGCCCCGGCGCCGGTGGCGAGCAGGTCGAGGTCGCCACTGGTCTCGGCGCCACGACGCACGCTGCCCACCGTCACGATCGTGGCGGCCGGCGCATGACTCGCGAGGTATGCCACCAGTGCGTCTGCGACCTCAGTGGCCTTCGCCAACAGATGACGGCCGGCATGGCGCTGGCGTTCTTCAATCGCCTTGAGAATCAGGTCCTCTTTCTTTGCACCCATCCCCTTGATGCCACGAACGCGGCCCGCCTTCGCCGCCTGGCTCAGGTCGTCGAGGCTCTTGATGTGCAGCTCCCTGTACAGGAGCGCCACGGTCTTGGGGCCAACACCTTGCAGGCACAGCACCTCGAGCAGCGTCTCGGGAAACTCCTTCAGCAGTTCCTGGCGGACCTCGCAGGTGCCGGTGGCCGCGATGTCGCGAATGCGGGTGGCGAGGTCCTTGCCAATGCCGGTCCAGGCGCGCAGCCCGGCTTCGTCCAGTCCCAACGCCGCTTCAGCGGCGTGCGCGACGACGTCGGCGCCGTTACGATACGCGCGAATCTTGAACGGATTCTCACCCTTGAGCTCGAGCAAGTCGGCGATCTCAGTGAGCACCCGCGCGACGGCGCGGTTGTCGAGTGGGGCGGCCAGGGGCGTGCTCATTCCTGGACCACGCTGAGGCCGGTGGTCTCGATGCGGAAGTCGAGAATGCGGGCACCGCCGTCAGTGAGCGCGTCGCGAACTGCGGGCACCTGGTCGGGAGGGGCCATGCAGACCAGGCAGCCGCCACCACCGGCGCCGCAGACCTTGGCGCCCTGTGCACCGGCCCCGAGGGCGCATGCGATCAGGTCGTCGATGGCAGCGGTGGTAACCCCTGGGGCCAGGCGCTTGCGATTCTCCCACTCGGTGGCGAGACACCGCGCGGAGGTCTCCCAGTCGCTACGTGTCAGCGCCAGCCGCATGGCCGCCGCGGTGTCGCGGATGCGCTCGAAGCAATCGAAGATGTGGCGATCGCCATCGATGTGCCGCTTGGTGATCTCCCAGTTATTGGTCCCGGAGTTGCGCGGCTCACCAGTGTAACAAAGGACCAGTCGGCGTTGCAGCTCGTCGGGATCGACATCCAGGGCCACGCGGACCGAGCGGCCAGCCTCCAGTTCGAGCGCCGCAATGCCGCCGTACATGGCCGGTCGATAATCCTGCAGGCCGGTCGGCACGTGAATCACCTGGGCCTCGACGTCCTTGGCGACGTCCATCAGGGTCTCCGGGTCGAGATCCTGATCGGTAAAACGTGCCAGCGCGCCGCAGATGGCGATGTTCAGGGCCGACGAACCGGCAATGCCGGCGCCGGCAGGTGATTCGCCACGCGTGGTCAGTCGCAGGCCGCGCGCCCCGAAGCGGTGCACCAGCCGCCCGAGCAAGGGCAGCGTCTCATCGTTCCTGAGCTGATCCGCCGGCAGGTTGACCATGCGGTCGGTGTCCTCGGAGACGAGCTCGATCCGCTGGTCGGGCCGTGGCTCAATCCACGCGTGCGCCCGGAGGCTGATCGCGATGTGCAGCGTCTGGGCACCGGAGTGGAACAGGTACAGCGGCCAGATGTCGATGGTGCCGCCTGCCAGATCAATTCGTGTCGGAGCCGACGCTGAGATACGCACGACGCAATTATAATTCCCATACCGGTATGCCTTTAGCCACGAGACGCGACCTAGGCCAGTTCCTGATCGGCAGCATTCCTGATCGCACCATGCCGGTGGAGATGCGGTCGCTGGCGCGCGAGTTCGACCTGGGCGGCGTGATCCTGTTCAGCCGCAACATCGAGGCGCCCGAGCAGGTGGCCGAACTGGCAGCAGAGGGCGAGGCCCTCGGCCGGACCAGTCCGGCATGGGTCAGCGTCGATCAGGAAGGCGGCCGGGTCGCCAGGCTGAAGGAGCCTTTCACGAAATGGCCGCCCATGGCCACGATTGGGCGTGCCGGCCGCGAGGAGGGCGAGGCGCTCGCCGAGCGATTCGCCAGAGCGCTGGCGGGCGAACTGCATGCCGTTGGCATCACGCTGGACTACGCGCCGGTCCTCGACATCCATACCAACGCGAAGAACCCGGTGATTGGCGATCGAGCCCTGTCCGAGCGGGCCGAGGATGTGGCGCGGCTTGGCACCGTCATCATCAAGACGCTGCAGGCGTCTGGCGTCGCCGCCTGCGGCAAACATTTTCCGGGACACGGCGACACCAGCACCGACTCTCACTTCGAACTCCCGCTCGTCGAACATCCGCCCGATCGGCTGCGGGCCGTCGAGTTCGAGCCGTTCCGCGCAGCCATCGCCGCGCAGGTGGCATTCATCATGACCGCGCATGTGCTCGTGCCGTCACTGGACGACGAGCGCCCGTCGACGCTGTCCTCCAAGGTCGTGCAAGCCCTGTTACGTGACGAGCTGGGCTTCGAGGGAGTGATTCTGAGCGACGATCTCGAGATGAAGGCGGTCAGCGCGCGCTATCCGGTGCCGGAGTCAGCCGTCGAAGCGATTCGTGCCGGCTGCGACGGCATTCTGATTTGCAGCGGCGACCTCGACCTGCAGGCCCGCACGCTCGAGTCGTTGGTCCGCGCGGTCGAATCCGGGATCATCACGGCGGCACGGTGTGACGATGCGTTCATGAGGCTGCGACGGGCGAAGGAGCGTTTCCTGATGGCCGACCGGCCCGCGGCAGGCCAGCGCATCCGCAACTTGCGCCAGATGCTGGGCCGCGAGGAACATCAGGCGGTAGCCGCCCAAATGGCGGCGTTCCTGTGATCACGCTACGCCAGGTGAAGTCGGGCGATCGCGTGGCGCTCGTCGCCCCAGCCAGTTCGTTTCCGGCCGAGGAACTGACTGCCGGCGTCGCGGAGTTGGCGCGCCTGGGCCTCGAGGCGGTCTATGACGAATCGATCTTCGACCGGGACCGGTTCGTCGCCGGCGCTGCGGCCGTCCGCGCCCAGGCGATCCAGAAGGCCTGGGCGGATCCTTCTATTAGTGCATTGATTGCCATGCGCGGCGGGTATGGCAGCGCTCAGTTGCTGCCATTGCTGGACCCAGAGTTGTTGCGCCGTTCGCGCAAAGCGCTGATCGGCTACAGCGACATCACCGCCATCCTCTCGTTCTATCAGCAGCACGGCCTCGCCGCGATTCATGGCCCGATGATCGACCGCCGGTTGTCGCAGGGGCCGACCGCCTACGACGAGTCCTCGTTTCGCCGCGTCGTGATGTCCGCCGAGCCGGCGGGCGAGCTGCGCCCGGCAGCGCTCGAAGTGCTCAGTCCGGGTGTGGCCAGCGGGACCTTGCTGGGCGGCACTATCACGCAACTGGTGTCATCGCTCGGCACACCGTGGGCGTTTGCGCCACCGCCCGGGGGTGTGCTGTTCCTCGAGGACATCGGCGAGCGGCCGTATCGAATTCATCGCATGCTGACCCAGTTGGTTCAGGCCGGTGTGTTCAGTGGCGCGCGCGCCATTGTCTTTGGCGAATTCCCGGGATGCGACGAGCCGGGAGGCGACCCGGTGATTCGCGACGTTCTGCGCGACTTCACCGCGGGCTTCGCGGGGCCAGTGCTCTTTGGATTCCCGTCTGGGCACACAGCCGGAGCGACCTGGACGCTGCCGTTTGGCGTGCGCGCCGAAATTTCCGGCAGTGGCTCACCCGCAGTCATCATCACCGAGGAAGCAGTGTCCTAGTGGCTCGCGTGCACCTGATCGGCGTCTGTGGAACAGCCATGGCCACGTTGGCCGCGTTGCTGAAGCACGGCGGCAACGACGTCAGCGGGTCCGACGAGCACGTATATCCGCCGATGAGCGACTTCCTCGTCGCCGAAGGCATTACGGTGCTCGAGGGCTACCGGCTGGAACATGTGGCTGGCGCTCTCGATCTCGTCGTTGTCGGCAACGCCATCTCGCGTGGCAACGCGGAACTGGAGGCGGTGCTCGATCGCAACCTGCGTTACACCTCGCTGCCCGAAGCTATCCGGGACCACTGGTTGTGGGACGCGCACTCGGTCGTGATTGCCGGCACCCACGGCAAGACCACGACGACGTCGATGACAGGATGGCTGTTGACCGCGGGCGGCGCGGATCCCACGGTGCTGGTCGGTGGTATTGCCCGTAACTTCGGTGCCGGCGGCGCGAGCTATCGCGTTGGGCGGGGCAAGGCCTTCGTGATTGAGGGCGATGAGTACGACAGCGCCTACTTCGACAAGACGGCCAAGTTCCTGAAGTACCTGCCGGATATCGCGGTGGTCAACAACATCGAGTTCGATCACGCTGACATCTACGCCAATATCGAGGAAGTCCGGTTGGCTTTCAAGCGGTTGGTCAACCTGGTGCCGCGACATGGCCTGACGCTGCTCGGCATCGACAGTCCCGATGCGGCGGCCCTCGCGCCTCTCGCACGCAGTCGAGTGCAGACCTTCGGATTGGCGGATTCGGCGGATTGGCGCGCGGTGGAGATTAGCAGTGGCGCCGACACCTCGTTTACTGTCATGCACGGTCAGCGGGACCACGGCCGCTTCCGAATGACGATGCTCGGCGAACACAACGTGCGCAACGCGCTGGCGGCCATTGCCGTGGGTGTCGACCTGGGCCTCGGTATGGATGCGCTGCGTGATGGGCTGGCTAAGTTCGCCGGGGTCAAGCGGCGCCTCGAAGTGGTCGGTGAGGAACGCGGCGTCGTCGTGTACGACGATTTCGCGCACCATCCGACGGCGGTTGAGGAAACGCTGAAGGCCCTCAGGCGCTCGGTCGGAGACCGTAGAATTTGGGCGATCTTCGAGCCCCGCTCCGCCTCGTCGTGCCGGCGGGTGTTTCAGGACGACTTCGCGCGCGCGTTCGCCGGCGCCGACGAAGTGGTGCTGGCGTCGATCTTTCGCTCGCGCCTGCCGCTGGAAGAACGCTTGTCCGAAGCACAACTGGTGGCTGACCTGCACACGCGCGGGGTCGCCGCCCGTCATCTCCCCACCGTCGCTGCCATTGTCGAAACGGTCGCAGCAGAGGCCCGCCACGGTGACGTGATCGTGGTGATGTCTAACGGCGGCTTCGGGGGTATTCACGGCCAGCTGCTCGGCGCCTTGCAATGAGGATTCGCGAGTGCGGCGATTCGATGCTGCTGGTGGAATTGGCGTCGGTGATTGACCCGCTGGTGAACACGCGGGCCATTGCCCTGGCGACGCGTCTGCGGGATCGACAGGCGCGCGGCGTCCGGGATGTCGCACCGGGGTATTGCACCATCGGCGTGCATTTCGATCCGCTGCAGACCGATCTGCCCGCCCTCGAGGCCGCGATCGCTGACGAAGTGGCCCTCGTCGAGACGATGGTCACTGAGTTATCCCAAGCGCCGATCGAGATCGGAGTACTCTACGGCGGCGAGGCCGGGCCGGATCTCGCCGCGGTGGCCGAACGCGCGGGATGCACGCCCGCAGACGTGGTCGAGCGTCATGCCGCGCGCACGTATCGCGTCTACATGCTTGGCTTTGTGCCCGGCTTCGCCTACATGGGACGGGTGGATGCGACGATCGCCATGCCGAGGCATCGCGTTCCGCGGGAACGCGTGCCGGCCGGCTCCGTCGGGATCGCGGGCGAGCAGACGGGGGTCTACCCGATCGCGAGTCCTGGCGGCTGGCAGTTGATTGGTCGCACCTCGACCGTGATGTTCGACCCCACTCGCTCACAGGCGAGCCTGCTCGCGCCTGGTGACGAGGTGCGGTTCGTGCCGCTTGCGGGTTCGTGTCGATGAGCCTTGGCGCGCTGGAAGTGATCAGGCCGGGACTATTGACCACCATCCAGGACCTCGGCCGCTATGGTCACCAGGCTGTCGGTGTCCCAGTCGCGGGGCCCATGGACGGGTTTTCACACCGGCTGGCAAATCACCTGGTTGGCAACGATCCGGCGGCCGCGACCCTCGAGATCACCATGATTGGTCCCGAGCTCCTGATCGAGGTGGACACGATCATGGCGATCGCCGGGGCGCTGTTCGAGGCGAGCTGTGACGGCCAGGCCGTGCCCATCGACACGTCATTCGCCGTTCAGGCCGGTCAGCGGCTGAAGTTTGGCCGACTGGTCCAGGGCGCGCGTGCCTACCTCAGCGTCGCCGGCGGCATTCTTACCGACGGTGTGCTCGGTAGCCGTGCCACGCATCTGGTGAGTGGCATGGGCGGCCTCAGTGGCCGTGCGCTGATGCCGGGCGACCGGGTGCCGCTGCTGGCGCAGACCGCGTCGCGGCCGGTGCGGAAAGGGGTGGGCCTGACGCTGCCCACCGGCCGGCGGGCGCGGCTGCGCGTGGTGCCTGGGCCGCAGGACGATTGGTTCCAGCCCGACGCGCTGAAGGCCCTGGTCGGCGTGCGCTTCCGCATTTCCCCCCGCTCCAACCGGATGGGGTATTGCCTGGAAGGCCCGCCGCTGGCGCGCCTTGACGAACGGGAGTTGGTCTCAGAGCCCGTTGGCATGGGCGCAATTCAGGTCCCCACGTCAGGCGAGCCGATTCTGTTGATGGCTGATCGACAAACGGCAGGTGGGTATCCGAAAATCGGTTATGTGATCACGGCAGACCTGCCACTGGCCGGCCAGCTGGCGCCCGGTGACTTCATCGAGTTCGCCGTGTGCTCGCGCCAGGGCGCCGTGGCGGCGCTGATTGCTCACGAACGGCAGTTGCTGCGGTCTGCCGACATGAAGGATGTATCGTGAGCGCCCTGGTCACGGCCATGGCCGGGGCATTCGGTGCTGACCGCATCAAGGTGGATGCGCCACTCGCGCCCCTGACCACATTCAAAGTGGGTGGGCCCGCCGACGTGCTGTTTGAGCCGGTGAATTCCGACGAGATGCTGCGAGCTCTTCAGGTCGCGCGAACGGCCGGCGCGCCGGTCACCATGCTGGGCGGCGGCTCGAATGTCCTGGTCTCGGACCGTGGCGTGCGGGGCCTGGTGATCAGGCCGCGCGGTGGCGACGTGAATGCCGTCGGGGACCGCTTGGTTCGCGCCGACGCGGCGATCACCATCAATGGCCTGGTGCGATGGACAATCAACCGGGGCTACGCCGGCCTCGAGGCCTGGGCCGGGACACCCGGCACCGTCGGCGGCGCCATCTTCGGCAACGCCCATTGGAAGAAGGCCAACATCGGCGACCTGGTCGAAAGCGTTCGGCTGTTGAGACCCGACGGCAGGTTGCTGCAGGTGCCGGCCGACCGGATGGAGTTTGACTACGACTACAGCCGGCTGAAGCGGACTGGCGAGATCGTATTGTGGGTCGCGTTGCGGGTGACGCCCGGTGGTGACCCGTCGGCCTTGCGCCTGGTGGCGCGCGAGTCGCTGGCGTTTCGCAAGCAGACGCAGCCCTTGGAATCGCCCAGCGCGGGATGCATCTTCATGAACCCTGATCCGGCGCAGGACCGCATCCCTGACGGCATGGCGCCCTCGGCCGGGGCGCTGATTGACCGGGCCGGCCTGAAGGGCGCGGTCCACGCCGGAGCGCGGGTGTCGCCGACCCATGCCAATTTTTTCCTAAACGATGGCACGGCCACTGCCGCCGACCTCAAAACCCTGATCGAGCAATGCCGGTCAGCCGTGAAAGAACGCTTCGGCGTCACGCTGCGAGATGAGATCATCTGCCTCGGTGAGTTCTGAATCATGTCCACATTGGTGATTGAAGGCGGCCACCGGATCGAGGGCCGCATCGACGTCGAGGGAAACAAGAATACGGCGCTGCCGCTGATGGCGGCGTGCCTGCTCACTACTGAGTGGTGCACGCTGCGCAACGTGCCTCGCATCGCCGACGTCGAGGTGATGGCGCGGCTGCTGCTGGACCTCGGCGCCGAGATCGATGGCATCGGCAGTACGACCTTGCGCATCCGCTGCATTGAAGTGACCAAGGACGAACCCGACAGCGCCCTGGTCGGCCGCCTGCGCGGCTCGGTGCTGTTGCTCGGACCACTGCTGGCGCGGCGCGGCCGCGCGATCGTGGCGCCGCCCGGCGGCGATTTTCCGGCCCGCCGCACCATCACCACTCACCTTGCCGCGCTCTCGGCGATGGGCGCGCACGTCGTTGAGGGCACCGGGCATCGCCTCGAAGCGCCCAACGGCTTGAAGTCGGCGTCGATCTATCTGGATGAAGCCTCGGTGACCGGCACCGAGACCGCCATGCTGGCGGCGGCCGCGGCCATTGGCGTCACCGAGATTCGACACGCTGCATGTGAGCCGCACGTCGTGGAGCTTGGGGCGTTCCTGCGGGCCATGGGGGTGGGGATCACCGGCGAGGGCTCACACACCATTCGGGTCGAGGGCGTGGGGAAGCCGGCTGGCGCTGGGAAGACCCTCGACGGAGACTACATCGAGGCGGGGAGCTGGGCGGTGACCGGCGCCATCACCGGGGGTCACGTTGAGATTGGCGGTACGCGCCCGGTCGACATGGAAGTGGTCGCGACGGTGTTGAAGAAAATGCGCGTCCACTGCGTGCAGGACAACGACGTCTTCCGGGTGGAGGCGTCACGCCTCATCGGCGCGGGGCGCATCACCACCGGGCTGTGGCCGAGTTTTCCCAGTGACCTGGTCAGCCTCGTGACCGTGCTGGCGACGCAGGCCGAGGGCGCCACGCTGGTCCACGACTGGCTCTACGAGTTGCGATTGTTCGCGCTGGAACAGATGAGCGGCATGGGTGCGGATCTCTTCCTGTGCGATCCCCATCGCATCATCGTGACCGGCCCTCGCAAGCTGAAGGGCAAGAGTCTCGATAGCCGTGACATCCGCTCGGGTATGGCGTTGATCGCGGCGGCGCTCGCTGCCGACGGGCAGAGCCGGATCGAGCCGCTGGAGACGGTTGAACGCGGCTACAGCCGGTTGGTGGAGCGGCTGCAGACGCTGGGCGCGTTAGTCGCCAAGGTCTGACGGCTGAACTAGCCCTTCGGCTTAACCGGGGTAGGTGCCCTGACGGGCGCCGCCGGTCCGGCTGGAAGGCTCGGGAAGGTGAGGGACAACCCCGGCGCCGCGCCGGCTTCGTCGCCGCCGGGTGGACGCTGCGGCAGTGGAATCGGCAGGGGCGCGATATCGGTAATCGGTGCGCCACCTTCACGACCCATGCGGAACGGCTGCAGATCCTCTGCCGTCAGGTTGAGCACTCGCACAATTCGCGGCGTCAACGTCAGGATGATGTCGGTTTCGAGTGTTTCCTTCTTGTTGTAGCCGAACAGCCGGCCAATCACCGGGATGTTGCCCAGGCCGGGAATGCTCGCAAGCGACGAGCGTTCTTCGTCCTTGATCAATCCCGCCAGCATGTTGGTCTCGCCGTCTTTCAAGCGGATGACCGTGTTGATCGAGCGGCTGCCGAAGGTGGGCAGGCCGCCAAAGCCTGTTCCCGAAATGGCGCTCAGGTCCACCTTCAAGGTCAGCGTCACTGCATCGTCATGGTGCGTACGCGGCGTGATGTCGATGTTCACGCCGATCGGCTCGTAGTTGAACGACGTGATGGGCTGTGACTGGACGCCACCGGCGGCGATCGGCGCGAAGGTCGTCACCGGCACCGGGACGCGCTCGCCGAAGCGCGCCTGCGCGGGAATGCCCTCAGACGTCCGCAACTGAGGGTTGGCGAGAATGCGCGTCGCGCCGTCATTCTTGAGCAGGCGATAGTACAGCGAGGGCAGGTTAGTGAGCAGCACGTCAGCCTGGGTCAGGTTAGTCAGGCTGCGCAGCGAGATGCCGCCTTCCTGGTTGATGTCAACCTGGCCGTTGAGGCCGGAGGGCGCACTCCCTTGCGACGCGATCTGCAGGCCGTACTCGTGCATGTGCGTGCGGTTCACCTCGAGCAACTCGACGTCGATGATCACTTCGGGGCGAGCCTTGTCGATCGCCATGATGATCTTGCCAGCGGCGGCAATGCGCTCGGGGGTATCTTTGATGGTGATCGCATTGGTCGCGGTGATCGACGACAGGCGACGCGCATCCACGACGATGCGGAGCATGTCGATGGTTTCCTTGAGGTCGGCATTGCTTAAGTAAAAAGTCCGGACCAGTTCTTCTTCGTACTCGCGCCGCTTGGCTGCAGTGTCGGGGATGACCGTGATTGTGTTGGCCGAGGTGGCCCGCCAGAAGTTTCGGGTCGTCGACGACACGGCGGCGAGGGCTTCTTCGAGTGAGACACCACGCAGGTCGATGGACATCGGCTGATCCCGGAACGTCGGGTCGAACAAGACGCTGAGGTTCGTGAACTTGCCGATCGCGGAGTAGACATCGCGCGAACCGGCGTCGCGGAAGATCAGGCTGTCAGGGAGCTTCAGGCCGGTCGGCAGCGTCGCGCCTGGCAGGGGAGCGTCGAGACTCTGCGCGATCAGCGATTCGAGCCGCGTCTTGCCTTCCTCACGAATGGCGATCTTCGCGCGCAGTTGCCTGCGGGTGTCCTGCAGTTCCAGGTTGATGTCGCCATTACTGGGGTTCAACTCCGCCGCGAGTTGGTACTCGACCAGCGCATCTTCCAGCTTGCCGGTGGCCGCGAACCGGCGGGCGCGCGTGAAGTGGTCCTGCGCGGCGCGAAGCTTGGCTCGTTCGAGACCCTGCTGGGCGTCGCGGTCAGCGGGTTTGGAGCGGACGAGCTTGGTGTACTCGGCGACGGCCAGGTCGTAATTTTGCGTCGCCTCGGCGTCGCTGGCGACCCGCATGGAGCCGGCGCTGCTGCTGGCGCATGAGGTCAGCGTGACCAGGACCGCCAGGACGAGGGCGGCGCGAGCGGAATGGACGAACGGGTTATTGAGGGCGTGTGCCATGGGTCACTACATCCACGCCGCGTGGAATGTGAAACTCAAAGTTCTTATCGGACAAGACCAGGTTTTCCTTCAGGTTCCTGAAGGAAAACGACGAGCGGCCGCCCTGCTTGTCGACCGCGGTCAGGAACTGGATTTGCAGGGTTTCGGGGTCAATTCCGATACCCAGGGAGTCGTATTCCGGGTGGGCCTTGCGGGGCACTAACTTCAGCGTGGTCAGGCCGGTGGCAGCCCCGGGCAATGGTGTGAAGGAGGCCACGTAGTCGCGGGCCAGGTCCGAGTGGCCGGCCAGGAACAAGGCCGGGATGCTGTCGTCGCTGGTATCGGGCGCCGGACTCACAATCACCTGCTTGTCGGCCACCATGTGGATGTAGAGCCGCTTGCCGTCCGAGACGAATTCCTTGCGCTCAGGATTGGTGTAGGTGAAGCGCATCCGTCCGGGGCGCTTGATGGCCACCGTGCCCCGCTCGGTGGTCTTCGTCCGCAGCACCCCGCCTTCGTAGGTCTGGGCGAAGTCCCCCTGAAAATCCTTGATGCCGTCGTACCGTTGTTGCACTTTTGCCGCAAGCGCGGTGGGATCCTGTGGGGCCTGCGCGGCCAGGACAGCCGCCCCGCAGAATAAAACAAGTGACGCCAAGTGCCACCTCACGATCCCTATACTAATAGGACTCGTGAGGGAGCGGGAAAGTTGCTTTGGGGATGTGGTGGACGGCACGAGGATCGAACTCGTGACCTCAGCGTTGCGAACGCTGCGCTCTCCCAGCTGAGCTAGCCGCCCGTCAGGTTAATAACTGGACGATACTATCAAAGATGGAAGCTGAAGGGTTAGCGAAGTGGCTCTAGTCAAGAAGATCGGTGTGCTGACCGGCGGTGGCGACGCCCCCGGCCTCAACGCCGTCATCCGGGCGGTCGTCAAGGCCGCACACAACGCCGGGATTGAAGTCATCGGTCTCGAAGACAGCTTTGACGGCTTGCTCGATCCCTCGCGCACGCGGGTGCTGACGCCCCGCGACGTCACTGGCATCCTGCGACTCGGCGGCACCATTCTCGGGACCACGAATCATGGCAACCCATTCGAGTATCCCGTCGACACGCCAGAGGGCAAGGTCGACTACTCGGAGCGGGTGGTCGACACCTTCCACAAGATGGGACTGCATGCCCTGGTGGTGATCGGCGGTGACGGCTCGCTCAGCATCGCCCACCAGTTCTGCTTGAAGGGCATTCCCATCGTCGGTGTCCCCAAGACCATCGACAACGACATTGTCGGCACCACCAGTTGCTTCGGTTTCGATACGGCCGTGGACTTCGCGGCGCTGGCCATCGATCGCCTGCACACCACGGCGGAAGCACATAAGCGCATCATGGTTGTCGAGGTAATGGGACGCTATGCTGGGTGGATCGCGTTGCACAGCGGTGTGGCGGGCGGCGCCGACGTCATTTTAATGCCTGAGATTCCGTACGATCTTGACAAGGTCGCGGCCGACATTCGCAAGCGCGAGTCATTCGGCGCCAAGTTCAGCATCGTCGTGGTCGCCGAAGGGGCCAAGCCGGTAGGTGGCAGCCACACCCTGCGCGAGGCCGCTCGCGCCGGCCACGTCGAGCGCCTGGGTGGGGTGGGCGCCACGGTCGCCTCGCAGTTGGAAGAGTTAACGGGCAAGGAATCACGCTGCGTCGTACTGGGCCACTTGCAGCGGGGCGGCGGTCCCACGGCTTTCGACCGGGTGTTGGCCACGCGCTTCGGCGGCGCGGCGGTGGAACTGCTGCAACGCGGGGTGTTCGGCAAGATGGTGGCGAACCATCCCCCCGACATCGTGCCGGTGCCGCTGGCCGACATCGTCGGCCGCACGAAAACCGTGCCGCTGGACTACGACCTGCTGAGAACCGCACGCGCCGTCGGCGTCTCGTTCGGCGATTGAGCCGGTGGTGGGCCTGTGGCGTCCACCTTAAGGTGGACCGGTCCAGCTAAAGCCGGACGCGACACCGCTACGACCTTCAGTGGAGCACGTCGAGATATTTGAGCGCACCGCCGGTATTGAAGATCACGACGGTCTCGTGGGGCTTGATCCGGCCGGCGGCCACCAGAGCGCGAACAGCAGACAGGGCGGCGCCGCCCTCGGGCGCCGCCGAGACGCCCTCGAGGCTGCCAATCACCTTCATGTCCAGGACCATCTGCTCGTCAGATACCGAGACGGCGGCACCGCCGCTCTCGCGCAGGGCTCTCAAGATCAGGAAGTCGGCAATCGCGCGCGGCACGCGGAGGCCGTCGGCGACGGTGTGCGCGCCCTCCCACGTGCCGGCGGTCTCGGCACCACTGTCGAAGGCGCGAATGATCGGCGCGCAGCCCTCGGTCTGGACTGACACCATCTTCGGGCGCTGCCCGCCAGCAAGCCAGCCGATGACCTCCATTTCGGCGAAAGCCTTCCACATCCCGACGAGTCCCGTGCCACCGCCGGTGGGATAAATGATCCAGTCGGGCAGGGTCCAGTTGAGCTGCTCAGCCAGCTCGTAGGCCATCGTTTTTTTGCCTTCAGCTCGGCCGGCTTCACGAAACGTCGAGAGTTCGTACCACCCGCGTCCCTTGGCGGTCTCGGTCGCCACGCGGCCGGCGTCGGTGATCAACCCATCGACCAGCGTGACGTTAGCGCCATAGAGGCGGCATTCGTCAATGAACGGCTGCTTGGCATCCTTGGGGATAAACACTTCGCACTTCATGCCGGCCGCCGCGGCGTAGGCTGCGGCGGCGTTGCCGGCATTCCCGGCGGTCGGCAGAAAGACGGTCTCGGCGTGAAGAGCTTTGGCGCGTGAAATCGCGGCCGACAGGCCACGTGCCTTGAATGAGTTGGTGGGATTGAGGGATTCGTCTTTGATCAGTAGCTGCTCGAGACCGAGCGTCAGGCCGAGTCGCTTGGCATGGAGCAGGGGAGTGAAGCCTTCGCCAAGGGTCACGGGGTCATCGCCGGCGAGCAACGGCAGCATCTCGCGGTAGCGCCACATGCTGTGCGGGCGCCCGACCAGCGATTCCTTCTTCCACGACCGCGCCGCTTTCAGGTCGTAGCGGGCGAGCATCGGGAGCTGGCATGAGGGGCAGAGGAAATGACTCTCGCGCGGGTCGAAGGGGCCCGCGCCGCAGTCACGGCTGCACTCAAGGTGAGTGAAGAAACTACTTGCCAAGCAGTTCCTGGTCCTTCTTCGCCTGCAGTTCGTCGATCGACTTGACGTGCAGGTCGGTGAACTTCTGCACCTCGTCGAGTGCCCGCTTCTCGTCGTCTTCAGAGATGGCGTGGTCCTTCAGCATCTTTTTCAGCGTATCGTTGGCCTCGCGACGCACGCCGCGAACGTGATTGCGGCCTTCCTCGGCCATCTTGTGGACGTGCCGCGACAGGTCCTTGCGGCGTTCGTCGGTGAGCGACGGAATCGGAATGCGCAACACCTTGCCATCCGAAGCCGGGTTGAGGCCCAAGTCCGATAGACGGATGGCGCGTTCGAGTGCCGGCATGAGCGACGAGTCGAACGGCTGACAGACAATCAACGCGGGCTCGGGAATGGAGAGCGTGGCGACCTGGTTCAGGGGCATCTTCGAGCCGTAGGCCTCGACCTGCACGCCCTCAAGCATGCCGGTTGACGCGCGCCCGGTCCGGACGCCGGCGAGTTCCTTGCGGGCGAACTCCACGTGCGCATCCATGCGCTTCTTCACTTCGACAAAAAGGCTTTTGGTGTCGGTGATATCCATAGTGGTGAACCTGCGTGATTGAACCGTTTCGCTACGCTGTAACCAGCGTGCCAATCTTCTCACCCATCACGACGCGGCGAATGTTGCCCGGCGTCTTGAGATTGAAGACCAAGATTGGCAGTTTATTGTCCATGCATAGCGAAATCGCCGTCGCATCCATCACCTGGAGGCGTTCCTGCAGCACTTGCAGGTAGGAGATCGAATCGTAGCGGGCCGCGTGTGGATCCTTGACCGGGTCGGCCGTGTAGATGCCGTCCACTTTGGTGCCCTTGAGGATCACTTCGGCCTTCATTTCCATGGCCCGCAATGCCGCCGCGGTGTCGGTGGTGAAGTACGGATTACCCGTACCGGCGGCAAACACCACCACGCGGCCCTTTTCGAGATGGCGGACGGCGCGCCGGCGGATGAAGGGTTCGGCGACCGAGCGCATTTCGATGGCAGTCAGCACCCGCGTCGCGACGCCATGGTGTTCAAGCGCATCCTGCAGGGCCAGCGCGTTGATCACCGTGGCCAGCATACCCATGTAATCGCCGGTCGAGCGATCCATGCCGCGGGCGCTGGCGGCCAGGCCGCGGAAGATGTTGCCACCGCCAATCACCACCGCCGTCTCGACACCGAGCGCCTGGATTTCGGCGATGTCCTGGGCGATCCGGGTGGCAATCGCGGGATCGATCCCGTAGTTCTGGTCGCCCATGAGGGCTTCGCCAGACAGCTTCAGGAGGATGCGTTTGTAATGGGGAGGGGGGGCGGACGGAGCGGAAGGCACGACGTGATTATAGCGAGATCTGGTTTGGGGCTTGAGAATTTAGGCTTGGGCCGTCGGGTGTCGGCTCGAGGACTGAAGCTTGGGAAGTTCCCCAAGCCCCAAGCCTCAAGTTTCAGGCCTTTATTCCGGCGCGAGCTCGCCCAGCTTGAACCGGACAAAGCGCGTGATCGTGACGTTCTCGCCGGTCTTGGCGGTGGCCGACGCCACCATCTGCTTGATCGTCGTGCTTGGGTCGCGCACCGATGGCTGGTCCATCAGGCAGACCTGCGAGTAGTAGCTGTCGAGTTTGCCCTCGATGATCTTGTCGATCACGGTGGCCGGCTTGCCGGAGCCCGCGAACTGGGCGCGGTAGATCTCGCGCTCTTTTTCAAGCACGTCGGCACCCAGTTCTTCACGGCGTACCACCAGCGGGCTAGCCGCGGCGATGTGCATGGCGATCTCCTTCGCCAGCGTCTGGAACTCGGGCGTGCGCGCGACAAAGTCGGTCTCGCAGTTCACTTCCACCAGCACGCCGACCTTGCCACCCATGTGGATGTAATGACCGATCATGCCATCCTTGGCGAGACGGCCGGCGCGTTTGGCGGCCTGCGCCAGACCCTTCTTGCGGAGGATGTCGACGGCCTTGTCGACGTCGCCGCCCGATTCATCGAGCGCGGCCTTGCAATCCATCATCCCGGCGCCGGTCTTCTCGCGCAGTTCCTTGACCTGTACTGCTGTCGCTGCCATTTCAATGACTCCTCAGGGCTTGGGGCTGGTGACTTGGGGCTTGCGACGGTCGAGAACGGGAATCAAGGTGTTGGCCCAAGCCTCAAACCTCAAGTCCCAAGTCGCTGTACGTAAAACGCGCCGGCCCGTGTTATCGCAGCCGGCGCGGAAGTGGCGACAAACCTTCAGGTGTGTCGAAGCGGCCTTAGGCCGTGGGAGCGGGCGTCTCAGCGGGACGCTGGGGCTTGCGAAGGTCCGCCGGGCGAACCGTGCGGCTGGCGTCGTGCGCGGCGGCCGCGGCGGCCTCACTCGCGACCTGTTCGGCCATCGCCGATTCACGCTGGCCGCGACCGTCGATGACCGCATCGGCGACGCGCGACACAAACAGCCTGACCGAGCGCAGCGCGTCGTCGTTGCCGGGGATCACGTAGTCGATCTGATCGGGGTCGCAGTTGGTGTCGACGATCCCGATCACCGGAATCTTCAGCTTGCGCGCCTCGTCGACGGCAATCTGTTCCTTGCGGGTATCGACCACGAACAGCGCGTCGGGGAGGCGACCCATGTGGCGAATGCCTTCGAGGTTCTTGAGCAGCTTGCGCTTCTCCTTCTCGGCCTTCGCGATTTCCTTCTTGGGCATCGTCTCGTAGCGTCCGTCAGTCGACATCGCTTCGAGATCGCGCAGGCGGTTCAGGCTGCGCTGGATAGTCGTGAAGTTGGTCAGCAGGCCACCGAGCCAGCGCTCGTTGACGTAATACATGCCACAACGCGTCGCTTCTTCCGCGACCACGTCCTGCGCCTGGCGCTTGGTGCCCACGAACAGGATTGACTTGCCTTCGGCCGCCAATTGGCGCACAAACCCTTCGGCCTCGCGGTAGTGCTTGACGGTCTTGCCGAGGTCGAGAATGTAGATGCCGCTGCGTTCCCCGAAAATGAACGGCTTCATTTTGGGATTCCAACGCTTGGTCTGGTGTCCGAAATGCACACCTGCTTCAAGCAGGTCCTTCATCGCGAGCGGGGTCAAATTGCCTCCATCCATGGCAGCCATTAGCGCTTGCTGAACTGGAACCGCTTGCGGGCGCCAGCCAGACCGTATTTCTTACGCTCTTTCGCGCGCGCGTCGCGTGTGAGCAAGCCATCCTTCTTGAGCTTCGGACGCAGTTCGAGGTTGAACTCGCACAGCGCGCGGGAGATACCGAGGCGAATCGCGCCGGCCTGGCCGGTCATGCCGCCACCAGACACTGTCGCGAGAATGTCGAATTGCTCAGCGGTTTCCGTGAGGATGAGCGGGGACTTCACCAGGATGCGCAGGGTCTCGCGCGGGAAAAACTCAATAAACTCGCGCTTGTTGACCTTGATCGCGCCGGTGCCAGGACGAAGGAACACGCGGGCGGTCGATTCCTTGCGACGCCCGGTTGCGTAGTATTCAGTGGCTGCCAAGTTATGCGACCTCGAAAACGGTGGGTTTCTGGGCGGCGTGCGGGTGCTGGTCACCGGCATACACATTCAATTTGCGATACATAGCGTCGCCGAGCTTGGACTTCGGCAACATGCCGCGCACGGCCTCTTCCACCATGCGCATCGGGTTCTCGGCGCGAACGACCTTGACGCGATCGGTCCGCAGGCCGCCCGGGTAACCGCTGTGGCGCCAGTAGACCTTCTGGTCATCCTTTCGGCCGGTCAGTTTGACCTTGTCGACGTTGACGATCACGACGTGATCACCGGTGTCGAGGTAGGGCGTGTAAATCGCCTTATGTTTGCCTTGCAGCAGTTTGGCCGCGTCGGTCGCAATGCGGCCGAGGACCTTGCCATTGGCATCAATCACATGCCACTTAATCGGCATGGTCTTCACAGCGGGAACGTAAGTCAGCATCCTGTTTCCTAATATCACGGTCGAGCACTTCCGCCCACCGGGAGGACGGCAAACCAAGATAATACAGGTATTTCGGGCTGAAGACAAGGTAGCCGCACTTTAGGCAGTTGAGGCACTGTAGGCACCTTGATCAGGTTCCGATAAGTCCGGGTGGCAGGGTAAGGGGCCAGCCAATTGACGAAACCTGAAGGAAGCGTCAGTCACTTGCAATTCTGTATGTTGGCTGAACCCCCTGGCGCCGCCTCGGATAGCCATTTCCGGCGTTCTCGGGCCGATTTTACCGGATCGGCAACGCTCGGCCAGATGGTATTCAGTTTGGCCTTCTGACCAGGTCTGGAGACGCTGCAACGTGCTGTTTCGGCGACCACAAAGCCTGATAGGCCTCGACATCGGGTCGAGTTCCGTCAAGGCCATCGAGCTCAAGGCGTCAGGGAAGGGCTATCGCGTCTCGGCCATCGGGATCGAGTCGGTGCCCCCTTATGGCGTTGTCGACGGCGCCATCATCGATGGCGGCGCGGTCGTGGATGCGATCCGCCGCCTCTTTACCAACAAGCGCTTTAAGGCGAAGGACATCGTCGCCTCGCTGTCGGGAAACTCGGTGATTGTGAAGAAGATCACCCTGCCGGCGATGACCGAGTCGGAACTGTCTGAGTCCATCTACTGGGAAGCGGAGCAGTACATCCCGTTCGACATTCAGGACGTCAGCCTCGATTACGAGATTATCGGCCCCGGTACGGGCCAGGACAGCATGGAAGTGCTGCTGGTGGCCGCCAAGAAAGACAAGATTGCCGACTACACGAACGTGATTACCCAAGCCGGCAAGACGCCCGTGGTGGTCGATGTGGATGTGTTCGCGCTGCAGAATGCGTTTGAAGTGAACTATGGTTTCGAGCCAAGTACGGTCGTCGCCATCCTCAACGCTGGCGCCAGCGCCGTCAACATCAACATCCTGACCGGCTCGCAGTCGGTGTTCACCCGAGACGTCTCGATGGGCGGCAACGCCTTCACGGAAGCGGTGCAGAAGGAACTCAATCTGCCGTACGAAGCGGCCGAGATGCTGAAGAAGGGCCAGGACGTCGAGGGTGCCAGCTTCGAGGATGCCCGTGCCGTGTTGCGCGCGATGACCGACAATGTGCTCTTGAAAGTCGAGAAAACCTTCGACTTTTTCAAGACCACGGCAGCGAGTGAACGTATCGATCGCATCATGTTGTGCGGTGGTGCGTCGCGCGTCGACGGCTTTACCGAATCGCTGCGCGAACGTTTTAACACCGAAGTGGAACAGTTCGACCCGTTTCGGCAGGTGGCGTGTGATGCCAAGAAACTCGGCATCGAGAGTGCCGAGGATCTGGCGGCCGTCTCCGCCGTCGCACTCGGTCTCGCTCTGCGCAAGGTGGGTGACCGATGATTCGGATCAACCTCATCGCCGAGCGCCGCAGCGTCAAGGCTGTCAGCAAGGGGTTCCAGGCCGGCCAGAAAATCACGGTGATCGGCAGTCTCCTGGTGGTGCTGACGCTTGGTGGTGTTGGCTGGCGCTACTGGGCGCTTGGCCAGCAGCAGGCGCAGGTCCTCCGTGACGTCGCCGCGGCCCAGCGCGAAGAGCACCGCCTCGCCGAGCTTCTTAAGCAGGTGGCGGCCTTCGAGGTCCGCAAGCAGCAGCTCGAACAACGCGTGGCGCTGATCGACGAACTGCGAAAAGGCCAGAACGCCCCGGTGCATATGGTCGATCAGATTAGCCGCGCCCTGCCGGACATGACGTGGCTGACCGCTCTGGAGCAAGAGGGCTACACCCTCACCCTCCAGGGCCGGTGCCTCACGCTGACCTCATTGTCAGATTTCATCGGCAACCTCGAAGCGTCGCGCTATTTCGTGCGGCCGGTCGAAATCGTTGACAGCGTCGTGGTCAGCGGCGACGCCAAGACGACGCCGGATTTGATCCAGTTCACCATTCGCGGCACCTTCCAGATGGCGGGTATCGATCCGCTGTCGCCGCCGACCCCAAGAAAGGGCGGCAAGCGTGGCTAGCCTCTCCCTTGGGAAATTACCCTGGCAGGCGCAAATTGGCCTGTTCGTTGCGATCTCGCTGGCTGGCGCGGGGGCGTTCTACTACTTCTATGAACGGCCGGAACAGGCCGCCATCGCCACCAAGTCGCTTGAGCTCAGCACCATTCGCAGGCGCATCAGTACGGGCCAGGCGACCGCGCGCCAACTGCCCGAATTCCGCGCGCAAGTCACCGATCTCGAAACCCGGCTCGAGAGCCTCAAGCCGATTCTGCCCGACGAACGCGATGCCGGCGACCTGTTGCGCCGCGTGCAGACGTTGGCCGTGCAGTCAAACCTCGTGATCCGCGGATTCCGTCCGCAAGCCATCAGTGTGAAGGAACTGCACGCCGAGTGGCCGATCGGCCTGCAACTCGAAGGTAGCTATCACAACCTCGGCTTGTTCCTGGACCGGGTGAGCAAGTTCCCGCGCATTATCAACATCGGCAGCCTCACCCTGGCCCAGCAGGAATCCCCAACTGCCAGTTCGACGATGACTATTACCTGCACGGCGACGACGTTCGTGTTGGTCGAGCAGAAGGCGGAAGTGGTCGACGCCAAGAAGGCCAAGAAGACCACGAAGAAAGCGCCGGCCCAAAAGTGATGCGCATCCGATTCGCGCTCGCCGCGGCTCTCGCGCTCAGTATCAGCCCGATGGTGCTGCGCGCCCAGGCACCGGCGAAAGCGGCCCCGGCACCACCCTCCGCCGTACCGGTGGTTACGCTGCCGTCGCCGCCGCCGAACTTTCAGTACGACGCAGAGGGCCGTCGTGACCCGTTTCTTGATCTCGTCAATCGCGGAACCGACGCGGTGCGCGGCGCCAATCCATCGGCCAGGCGCCCAGACGGGGTGCCCGGCCTCGAGACCAACGCCATTGTGGTGAGGGGCACCATGCAGAGTCGTGGCGGCTGGCTCGCCATGGTGGCCGGTGCCGACGGCAAGGTGCACACCGTCCGCGCCGGCGACAAACTGTTCGACGGTGTCATTCGTACGATCACGGCGCAAGCAGTCGTAATTCTTCAGGAAGTAAATGATCCGCTGTCGCTCGATAAACAGCGCGAAGTGCGCAAGTTTCTGCGCGGTGGAGAAGAGGTCAAGTGATGCACGGTCGCATTCCTCGACTGGTACTGGCTGCGCCATTGGTCGCAGCCCTGGCCGTCAGGTTGACGGCCAGCGGAGCTGTTTCGCGTAGCGAAGCCGGCGCCGACACCACAGCCCTACGTTCCATTTCGTCACGGCTCGACGGCGCCGTCAGCACGGTGTTGATCGAAGCCAGCGAACCAGTGGCGTACCTCACGAGCCAGCCCGATCTGCTGACGCTCCTCGTCGACCTGCGCGAGGTGCAGGCAGGGAATCTCGCCGTCTTGCCGGTGGCGGCGATGCTGGCGCCGGTGGCCACCGTGGCGATTGAACCTGCGAGTGCGCCGGATGGCGCACCCGTGGCGCGCGTCCGGGTCAAGCTCGACCGCGCCGTGCCTTCGGCGCCGACCCTTGCCCCCAAGCCTCCCGCCTTCGCTAAAGCTATGGCGGGCGAGCCCACGGTTAACAAAATCACGCGCGAGGCGGCGACCGAACTGCGTTCGGTCAAGGCGACTCAACTGCCGACGGGCTTTGCGGTCACGCTGGCGGGCAACGGTCCGCTGGTCGCGACCTCGGTTGAAACTGCCAGCGACCTGCCGCCTCGCGTGTTCCTGGATTTCCGGGGTGTCTCGGCCGGCCGCGTGGCGGCCGTGACGAACGTTCGCGCGGCCGGCATCGAGCGTGTGCGCGTGGCGACCAACAGCCGCGAGCCGCTAATCACCCGAGTGGTGATCGACCTTGCTCGCCAGATTCCGTACATCATCGAACCGGTGGGCGAGGAGATCCGCGTCCTGTTCAACCGCGTCGTGGAGGTTGCTACAGCCCCCCGGCCTTCGGCTCCACCGATCGTGGCGGCGGCGACCACGCCTGCGGCGGCGGCCGCGCCCCAGCAGGCGGCGGTGGCGGCCCCGCTCACCGGGTCGGCCCTTCAGCCGAGCACCAATGCGCAAGGGCAGCGCACGTTCACCGGCGACCCGATCACCCTCGACTTCCAGGGCGCGGATCTTCGCGCGGTACTGCGGACGTTCGCTGACATCAGCGGCCTGAACATCGTGATCGACCCCTCCATCCAGGGCACGGTCGATGTCGCCCTGCGCGATGTGCCATGGGATCAGGCGCTCGACATCATCCTGCGCGCCAATAAGCTGGGTTACGGCGTCGATGGCACCATCGTCCGCATTGTCCCGATGAACGTGCTGGCGCAGGAGAGCGATGACCGCAAGAAGCTCGCCGACGCCAACGCGTTGGCCGGCGAACTACGTATCATCACTCGGCCGCTGAGCTACGCCAAGGCCCTCGACCTGCTGCCGATCATCACCAAGAGCTCGCTCTCGCCACGTGGCGACGTGCAGATCGACACCCGCACCAATACGCTGATCATTCGCGACCTTGCGGATCGGCTACAGGCGGCCAGTGAGTTGATCGTCGCGCTCGATCGGCCCCAGCCACAGGTTGAGATCGAGGCGCGCATCATCACGCTCAATCGCAATTTCGCGAAGCAACTCGGCCTGCAATGGAATTTCAACGGCCGCGTCGACCCGTCAGTCGGGACCAGCACCGGCCTGGCCTTCCCCAACACTGGTGTCCTGACCGGCGGTACCGGCGCAGTGAACCCCGCGGCACCGACGGGGCTAAGCCTGGCGCTCGGCTCGATCAACGGCGCGCTGAACCTTGATGTCGCGCTGCGCGCGCTGGAGACCTCCGGCAAGGTCCGCATCGTGTCGAGTCCGAGGGTGTCGACACAAAACAACATCGAAGCCGAAATTACGCAGGGCTCGCAGATTCCCGTGCAGACCGTGTCGAACAATACCGTGACGGTGACCTTCATCCCGGCCGCATTGATTCTGCGCGTGACGCCGCAGATCACCGCGTCGAACACGGTGATCATGCGCATCGTGGTTGACAAGTCGTCGCCCAACTACTCGCAGGTGACGCCAGCCCAGCCAACGCCGTCGATCGACAAGCAGGCGGCATCGACCACCGTGCTGGTTCCGGATGGCGACACTACCGTCATCGGTGGCATCTACAACAGCCTCGAGTCGACCGCGGAGGACCGCACGCCTAGCCTGCATCGCATTCCGCTGCTCGGTTGGTTGTTCAAGAACAACACTGACCGCGAGACTCAGGACGAGCTGCTGATCTTCATCACTCCCAAGATTCTGAAGTAGGGCATATGAACACACCACACCTTTTCTATTCCGTTAAGGGCGTGCTGGTCGCGATCGTGTGCGGTCTTTCGCTCACGTCGTGCGCCGACCTGGCCCGGACTGGCACCGGCCCGGCGTACTTGATCATTCAAAGCGTCACCGGCGCTCGCGGCGGTATCACCGCCGGCACTTTCGCCAGCAACCTTGAGTCGGATGTCATCACCAACAGTTCGGTGTTCTCCGACGTTGGCCAGGCCAGCATTCGTGCTGAGATGAAGAACGCATTGAGCACGACCGCGCCGAGTCCGATCAACGCGATCACGTTGAACCGCTATCGCGTGCAATACCGACGGACGGACGGCCAGAATCAGCCGGGCATTGACGTCCCCTTCCCAATCGAGGGCGCGACGACTGCGACCATTCAGATCGGCACCGGAACCTCGGCAGTGGTCGGCTTCGACCTGGTTCGTCTGCAAGCCAAGCTGGAACGCCCGCTTCGGAACCTGGCGGGCGGGGGCGGTCTCATCGTGATCTCCACCATTGCCGAGGTGACCTTCTACGGCGCCGACCAGGCCGGAAACGCCGTATCCATCACCGGCAGCATCGACGTCAAGTTCGCCGACTTCGGCGACTCATAGACGACAGGTACTGACATCATGCGAACTTCATTTGTCACCGTCACCGGCGTCCTCGCCCTGGCCCTGTTGGCCGGCTGCACCGTCCAGCAGGTCAAGCCGCCAAGCGTGGCCGGACCGTCCACGTTGGCGCGGGCCATCGCGATGGTCGCCAACAAGGACACGCTGTTCCAGAACGGCGTCGACTTCGCCGAAATTCTCGTCACCTCGTCGGGTCCAACCGGCCAGCAGCAGAACATCCCCCTGCGGGCCGAAATCCTGGTCGGCGGTGTGGCCCAGGATTTTGGCACCCTCAATACGAAGACGCTGACCACGCCAACGACGCTACGTTACACGGCACCGAACGCGTCGCCGCTGGCCGTCGGCCAGGTGGCGCAGGTGGTGACGATTGCCGTCACGCCGACGGACTCTGGTGACTTTCGCGGGGAGGTCGGCCGACAGGTCGACTTGCGCCTGCTGCCACAGGGCGTGATTCTCCCGACGAATCCCAGCCTGACCGCGGCCTTCACGGTGACCCCCGCCTCGCCCCAGGTATTCGCGACCGCGAGCTTCGACGCGTCGGCTACCACCAACGGCACCACGGCTTGCAACAACGCGTGCAGCTACTCGTGGAATTTCGGCGACAACACATCCGGCACGGGCCTCACCACCACCCATGAATACCGAACGGTCGGCGCGTATCAGGCGACCCTGACTGTGACCGACACTCGTGGGGCACAGGCTTCGACCGTTCGGACGGTGACCGTCACTGCATCGACGCCTCCGACCGCTTCATTCGTGATCTCGCCAACGCCAGTGGGCATCAATCAAGACGTATTCTTCAACGCCGAGCAATCGCGTGCAATCTTGCCGCGGCGGATTGTCACCTACGGCTGGAACTTCGGTGATGGCCGTACTGCCACTGGTGTGACGGTGTCGCGCAGCTACTCAACCAACGGGTCCTATGCTATTGTTCTCACCGTCACTGACGATGCCGGCGCCTTTGCGCAGGCGACCCAGAACCTGACGGTTACCAACGCAGGCTCTGGCCCGACGGTGGGCACGGTGACCGTTTCACCGACGCCGGTTACGACGGCGACGAATGCCTTCTTCAACGCCAGCGCTTTCACCGCAGGCACTGCGCCGATCGCTACGTATCGGTTCAACTATGGCGACGGCTCGACGGACGATGTCGGTCCGTCCGCCACCCAGAGCCATCGCTTCACCGCTGCTGGTACCTACACGGTTCGCGTGACCGCCACCGACACGCTCGGACGGACGGCGACCACCACCCTCACCGTGACGGTGACGTAGAATTCAAGCGTGGCGACCGACAGCCCACGTATCCTCGAACTGCGACGCCGGGTCCAAGCGGACCCGACGTCGATTGCGTTTGCGCAACTCGCCGAGGAGTGCCGGCGAGCCGGTTCACCCGACGAGGCCATCGGGATTTGCCGCGCCGGCCTGGCGCACCACCCGGGCTACCTGTCGGCACGGGTCACGCTGGGGCGGGCGCTGATTGAAGTAGGGCGGCTCGATGACGCGGCCACCGCGCTCACCACCGTCGTTGAGGCTGCGCCCACCAATCTGCCCGCCATCCGAGGCCTGGCGGAAATTCATCAGCAGCGCGGCGAAATGCCTCAGGCACTCGCGTTCTACCAGCGCGCCCTGCAGTTGGCCCAGTTCGACCCCGACCTCGAAGACGCTGTCGAACGGCTCACACAAGCCGCTACGGCCGCGCCCGAGTCAACGCCGCGGGCGACGACGAAAGTTGAGGACCTGTTCGATTTCGACTCGTTGCTGATGCAGCTCGGCGATACCGACCCTCCCTTGCCCGTGCATCCGGAGCCTCCGGCCGTGATCGCGCCCAGCCCGATCGAAACCGTGAACCTCGCAGCACACCCGGCCGACTCCTTCGTCGAGGTGGAGCGCAAGCTGCGTGAACGGGCAGAACAGCGTGCCGCGGAAGAACAGACGGCCCGCATTGACCTGGCGAACCGCCGGCAGTCTGCCATTGTGGCGGACCTGGAGGAGTGGCTTTCGGCCATCGCGGTTGACCGCCGCGCCAACGGTCGGGCCTGATGCAATTGGCCCCCGGCGAACATCACCTGGCGCGCCACGCCAGACTTCGGTCCGCTCTGCGCGCGTCCGCACTGGACGTACTCATCGTCACGTCGCTGCCCAACATCGCATACCTGACGGGACTCTTTGCCTCGATGGCGGCGCTGCTCGTGAGCCAGGACGAATTGCGGCTGTTCGTGGATGCCCGATACCTGCTGCCCGCCACCGACCGCCAGGTCGATCTGCAAGGGCTCACGCTGACGCTCATCCCGTCCGGCGGCAGCTTTGAGGACACCCTGGCCGAGGTGGCGCAGGGCTATTCGGGTGGCCGGGTGGGGATTGAGGCGGAGCACATCACGGTCCGTCAGCACAACTATCTCGCCGACCGGATGGCGGGGATGGGCGGTCCCACAGCGCTCGAAGCTACGGATGGCTTGGTTGAAAACCTGCGTTCCGTGAAGGATCCCTGGGAAATCGCCCGACTCCGCGAGGCCGCCGCGAGGCTTTCGGATGCCGCTAAGTGTATAATCCCGAATGTCTTAACGGGAATGAGCGAGCGCCATTTAGCCGGCCTCATCGAAGCAGAGCTGCGGCGGGTCGGGTTCGACAAGCCGGCGTTTGATACCATCGTCGCGTCGGGACCGAACTCAGCTATTCCTCATTACCGGAGTGGCGACCGACGGCTGGCGACTGGCGATTTGGTCGTACTCGACTTCGGCGGCATACTCGACGGCTATGCGGTGGACCTAGCAAGGACCATCACAATCGGGCCGGCATCGCCACAAGCCGGGCAGATGCTGGATGAGGTCGTGGCGGCCCAGCAGGCGGCTTTTATGGCTGTCCGAGTCGGACGCCCGGCCACGGAAGTAGACGGGGCCGCCAGGCGCGTGCTGGAACGGGCCGGGCTCGGTGACGCGTTTAGCCACGGCACCGGGCATGGTCTTGGTCTTGAGGTGCACGAACGACCGCGGCTGACTCGGCCGCGGCCGGGTCTGCCGGTGGAGCCGCTGGAAGCGGGCATGGTGTTCACGCTGGAGCCAGGCGCCTACATTCCGGGCTGGGGCGGCGTGCGGATAGAAGATGACGTGGTGGTGACGATGGCCGGCCCGGAATGGCTGACCGACGTGCCGCGCCGGATGTGAGCGACCTGATATGACACTGGACGAGATCAAGCGGCTCATCGAATTCATCAAGGCAAACGAACTGAGCGAGTTCGAACTGGAACACGACGGCGTCAAGATCCGCCTCAAGAGCGGATTCGGCCATCACGTGGCTGCCGCGCCGCCGATGGTGGCACCCTTGACGGCGCCGACGGCGGTGTCGCCGACGCCGGTCGCTCCCGGGGCGGCGGACGAAGGTAGCGAACTGGCGATTGTGAAGTCGCCGATCGTCGGCACCTTTTACCGCGCGGCCGAACCCGGCGCCAAGGCGCTGGCCTCGGTGGGCGACGTGGTGCGCAAGGGCCAGGTCCTGTGCATCATCGAAGCCATGAAGCTGATGAACGAGATCGACTCCGAGTACGACGGTGAGATCACCAGCGTCTACCTGGAGAACGGGCAAGCCGTCCAGTACGGCGAGCGCCTGTTTGCCATCCGGCCAACCACCTGACCCATGTTCAAAAAAATTCTTGTCGCCAATCGTGGAGAAATCGCGCTGCGCGTGATGTTCGCGTGTCGCGAACTGGGCATCAAGACAGTCGCCGTCTATTCCGAGGCCGACGAGAATTCGCTGCACGTGCGGTTTGCTGATGAAGACATCTGCATCGGCCCGGCGCGCAGCAGCGACAGCTACCTGAACGTGCCGGCCATTATCAGCGCCGCTGAAATCACCGGTGCCGATGCCCTGCATCCTGGCTACGGCTTTCTGTCCGAGAGCGCCTATCTCGCGGAAGTGTGCGAGGCGTGCCACATCCGCTTCATTGGCCCCGACCCCAGCGTGATTCGCCTGCTTGGTGACAAGTCGAAGGCCCGCCGCGCCATGAAGAAGGCGGGCGTACCGATGCTGCCCGGCAGTGATGGCCCCGTCGAGAGCGAGCAGAACGCGAGCAAGATTGCGCAACAGATCGGCTACCCGGGGATCATTAAGGCGGTCGCCGGTGGGGGCGGCCG
>SXGS01071829.1_pt1 | contig 39788 bp, 29 predicted proteins | sample 3174681 | NCBI WGS metagenome assembly SXGS01 (sample SAMN11356861, study PRJNA531348) | freshwater metagenome | isolation source: freshwater sample F1-80 | place: China: Fuxian Lake, Yuxi | collected 2017-12-25 | reverse complement strand
TCGCCGGTGGCGGCGGGCGTGGTATGCGGCTCGCGCGTGATGAAGAACAGCTCGTCACCGGTTTCGCCCAGGCCACGGCGGAAGCGCTGGCGGCCTTCAAGAACGGCGATGTCTACATCGAGCGTTATGTCGAAGGCCCGCGCCATGTGGAAATCCAGATCTTCGCGGACAGCCACGGAAACTTCGTGCATCTCGGTGAACGCGACTGCTCCATCCAGCGTCGGCATCAGAAGCTCATCGAAGAGTCACCCAGCCCTGCGCTGAGCCAGAAGACGCGCGAGGCCATGGGCGCAGCCGCCATCGCGCTGGCGCGCGCGGCCGGCTACGAGAACGCCGGCACGGTCGAATTCCTGCTCGATCGCGATGGGCGTTTCTACTTCATGGAGATGAACGCCCGCATTCAGGTGGAACACCCCGTCACTGAAATGGTGACCGGCTTCGACCTCGTGCGCACCCAGATTCTCGTGGCGGCCGGCGAGAAGCTGCCGTTCCGCCAGGAAGACGTGCGCGTCAGCGGGCATGCCATCGAGTGCCGCATGAACGCCGAGGACCCGGCGCACAACTTCCGCCCATCGCCCGGCAAGGTCGCGAATTGGATCGCACCGGGTGGCATTGCGGTGCGCGTCGATTCGCATCTCTACTCGGGCTACCGCATCCCGCCGGACTACGACTCGCTGGCCGCGAAGATCATCGTGCACCGTGCGACCCGCGCGGAGGCCATTGCCACGCTGAGGCGCGCCCTCGAAGAAACCGTTACCGAGGGGATTCGCACCACGATCCCGCTCATCCTGAAGGTGCTGGCTGAGGAAGATTTCGCCAAGGGCGCTGTGGATACGAGCTGGCTCGACAGGAATCTCACGCGGCTCACCGGTTCTGACCGAAAGGGGTGAGCATTAGTTGACCCTCCGGTACCCGTTCACGGGGGGCCGGCGTGTCACCTTCTCGCGTGCAGGGTAGATTGTGGACGAAGCCGCAGAGCCGGCCCGCAAACCCTGCAAGAGCAGGAGTTTGCGTCACGGCAGGCGGGAGAATCCATGTCACGCGTGCTCATCACCGGCGGCGCCGGCTTTCTAGGTTCGCATCTCGCGGATCTCATGCTCGCGCGCGGGCACGAGGTTGTCGCCATGGACAACTTCATCACCGGCGATCCGGCGAACATCGCGCACTTGTTTGGCCGGCCGGGATTCAGCTTCATTCGCCACGATGTCACCAACTTCATCTATGTCGATGGCCCGCTCGATTACATCCTGCACTTCGCCTCGCCAGCGAGCCCCATTGACTATCTGCAACTGCCCATTCAGACCTTGAAGGTCGGTTCGCTCGGAACGCACAAGGCTCTCGGGCTCGCGAAGGCCAAGGGTGCGACTTTCCTCCTCGCATCGACCAGCGAGACTTACGGTGACCCGCTCGTGCATCCGCAGCGCGAGGACTACTGGGGCAACGTCAATCCGGTCGGGCCGCGTGGCGTGTATGACGAGGCGAAACGATTCGCCGAGGCCATGACCATGGCCTATCACCGCTTTCACGGGATCCCCACGCGCATCGTGCGCATCTTCTACACCTATGGCCCGCGCATGCGCCTGAATGACGGGCGCGCGTTGCCGGCGTTCATGGGCCAGGCGCTCCGCGGCGAGGACGTCACGGTCTTCGGCGACGGATCGCAGACGCGCTCGTTCTGCTACGTCTCGGACCTCTGCGAGGGCATCTACAGGCTCATGCTCTCCGGTGAAGTGAACCCGGTGAACATCGGCAACCCGGTCGAGACCACCATTCTCGAGTTTGCGAAGCGGGTGGTCGCGCTGGTCGGCAGTGGTGTCAAGATCGTGCACCGGGATCTGCCGGTGGACGACCCGAAGGTGCGCCAGCCGGACATCACCCGCGCGCGGAATCTCCTCGGTTGGGAACCGCGCGTGAATCTCGACGACGGTCTCAAGTGGACGCTCGAGGACTTCCGCCGTCGCATCGGAGGGAAGAGCTGAGCATGTGCGGCATCGTCGGTTGCACGTCCCGCACGGGTGAGGTGGTTCCGGGATTGGTCGAATCCCTGAAGCGCCTCGAATACCGCGGCTATGACTCTTCGGGCATCGCTGCCATTGGCGAGCGCGGCCTCGGCATCGTGCGTCGCGTGGGCAAGATTCGTGAACTCGAATCGGAGCTCGCCGTCGCTCCGCTGACGGGCAGCACCGCCATCGGTCACACGCGCTGGGCCACCCATGGCTCACCGACAGAGGCCAACGCGCATCCGCATCGGGTCGGGAAACTCGTCGTGGTCCACAACGGCATCATCGAGAACTACCTCGAGTTGCGTGAGGAACTCACGCAGCGCGGCGCCAGGTTCCAGAGCGAGACGGATACGGAGGTGGTGGCGCATCTGGTGCAGGCTCTCTGGCAGGGAGATCTTGTCGCCGCCGTGCGTTCCGCTGTGAAACGTCTGCATGGTTCGTTTGCGCTGGCCCTCCTGCATGAGGATGCTCCGGACCTGATCGTGGCTGCGCGCAGGGACAGCCCGCTGGTCATCGGTGTGGGTGAGGGTGCGCACTGGCTCGCCAGTGATGTGCCGGCGCTCCTGCCGTGGACGCGCCGCATCATCTATCTCGAGGATGGCGACGTGGCGGCACTCCGGCCCGAGCGCGTGGATGTGACGGATGCGGAGGGCGTGGCGCGTGCGCGCGCGGTGGCCGAGATCACCTGGTCCGCGGAAATGGCGGAGAAGGCGGGATTCCCGCACTTCATGCTCAAGGAGATCCACGAGCAGCCGGCGACGGTTTCGAACGCGCTCCTCGGGCGCATCGCGGAGAACAGCGGTGCCATCGTGCTCGACGGGTTCGCACTGAGCGACGCCGAACTCCGCTCCCTCAGGCGCATCTGCATCGTGGCCTGCGGCACGAGCTGGCATGCAGGACAGGTCGGGCGCTTCCTGCTCGAGGAGGACGCCGGCATTCCGGTGGAAGTGGACTACGCTTCCGAAATGATCCACCGCGAGCCCCTGCTCGCGAAGGACGATCTTCTCATCGCCATCTCGCAGTCTGGCGAGACAGCGGATACGCGTGCGGCACTGAAGAAGGGCCGCGAGGCGGGCGCGCGCACGCTGGTCATCACCAACGTGGCGGGCTCGTCCATGGCGCGCGACGCAGCGCATGTGCTGCTCACCTATGCGGGCCCGGAGAGCGGCGTGGCCTCGACCAAGGCCTTCATGGGACAGCTCACGGTGCTGGCGCTGCTGGCACTGCGGCTGGGGGCGGCGCGGGGTCGTCTCGACCAGAAGACTCTCGCACGCCGTCTGCATGAATTGAAGACGTTGCCGCACGCTCTGGAGCAGGCTCTGGCGCTCTCTGATGCTGCGAAGGACATCGCTGGCGAACTGGCCGCGGCGCGCGATGCGCTCTATCTCGGGCGCGGGTTGAACTATCCCATTGCGCTTTAATGCGCGTTGAAGCTGAAAGAGATCAGCTACATCCACGCCGAGGGCTACCCGGCTGGCGAGATGAAACACGGGCCCATCGCTCTCATCGATCCCAGCATGCCGGTCATTGCCATCGCCACGGAGTCCGTGACCTCCGCGCTCATGAGCGGCAATGTGGAGGAGGCACGTGCCCGTGGTGCGCGCGTCATCGGCATCGTCTCCACAGGCGAGGAGCGCCTGATGAAATCCTGCTGGCGCACACTGGTGGTGCCGCGGGTTCCTGAAGCCCTCTCGCCATTCGTCAACATCATTCCCCTGCAACTTCTCGCGTACTGGACCGCGGTGATCCGCGGTTCGGACGTGGACCAACCCCGCAACCTCGCGAAAACCGTGACTGTCCAATGAACCCCACGCCCGACACTCAACTCTCGCCCGCAGCGGAAGCCCTGCAAAGGAAACTGAAGGACAAGACCGCCCTCGTCGGCGTCATCGGCCTCGGCTACGTCGGTCTGCCGCTCTGCGTCGAATTCGCGCGCGCGGGTTACCGCGTGCTCGGTGTCGATGTGGATGCGCGGCGGGTCGCCGGCGTCAATGCCGGTGATTCGTACATCGGCGACATCGCGACCGCGGAACTGAAGCCACTGGTGGCGGCCGGGATGCTGCGTGCCACCACGGACATCCGGGAGCTTGCTGGCGCGGACACGATCTCCATTTGCGTGCCCACACCGCTGCGGAAGACCCGCGACCCGGACATGAGCTACATCGAGTCCGCCACAGCGATGGTGGAGGCGTCGCTGCGGAAGGGCCAGCTCATCGTGCTCGAGAGCACGACCTACCCCGGGACGACGGAAGAGGTCATCCTTCCGCGTCTCGTGCGTTCCGGTCTGGTGGCAGGCAGGGATTTCTTCCTTGCCTTCTCGCCCGAGCGCGTGGACCCGGGCAATCCCAAGTTCCACACACGCAACACTCCGAAGGTCGTGGGCGGACACACGCCGACATGTGTGCGGCTTGCCAGCGAGCTCTATGCCGCAGCCGTGGATCGCGTGGTACCCGTGAGTTCCTGTGCGGCAGCAGAAATGGTGAAGCTCCTCGAGAACACCTTCCGCAGCGTGAACATCGGCATGGTCAATGAAATGGCCATCATGTGCAGGAAACTCGGTGTGGACGTGTGGGAAGTGATCGGCGCTGCGGCCACGAAGCCCTTCGGCTACATGCCGTTCTGGCCCGGGCCGGGTCTCGGGGGGCACTGCATCCCCATCGATCCGCATTATCTTTCGTGGAAGCTGCGCGGGCTCAACTACAACGCGCGATTCATCGAGATGGCTGGCGAAATCAACTCGCAGATGCCGCAGTACGTCATCGACCTGTGCGCCCAGGCACTCAACGCGGACAAGAAGCCCATCAATGGATCGCGCGTGCTGGTCCTCGGTGTCTCCTACAAGCGTGACGTGGATGACTGCCGCGAGTCGCCGGCTCTCGACATCATCACCATGTTGCAGCGCGGCGGCGCCGACGTTCGCTACGCCGATCCGCACGTCCCGAAGGTGGATTTCCACGGTCTCGATCTTGCCAGTGTGCCGTGCAATGCCGGGGAACTGGCCGCGGCCGATCTCGTGCTGGTGGTGACAGACCACTCGGCCTTTGATCTCGATCTCATCGCTGGCAAATCGCGCCTCATCGTGGACACGCGCAATCTCTTGAAGGGGCGCGCTGTCGCGGGCAGGCTCGTCAGGCTCTGAGCATGCGCGTCCTTCTCACGGGCGGAGCGGGATTCATCGGTTCGCACGTGGCGGAAGCTTTTCTCCGCCGCGGCGATGCGGTTGCCATTCTCGACAACTTCGATCCTTTCTATGACCCGGCGCTGAAGCGCCGGAACATGGAGGAGGTCGCTGCCAGCGGGCGTGTGGTTCTGCACGAGGAGGACCTGCGTGACGCCGCGAGCTTGCGCCGCATCGTGGCGGATGAACGTCCGGATGTGATCGTGCATCTCGCCGCGAAGGCCGGCGTGCGTCCTTCGCTCGAACAACCCGCGCTCTATTCCGAAGTCAATGTGCTCGGAACGCAGCATCTCCTTGATGCAGCGCGCGCGGCGGGCACGCCGCATTTCGTCTTCGGCAGTTCCTCGAGCGTCTATGGCAACAGCCCGCGGCGGCCATTCCGGGAAGACGATCCCGCGGACCAGCCCGTGAGCCCCTATGCCGCGACAAAGCGCGCTGGCGAACTGATTTGCAGGGCGGCCGTCGCCAGTGGCGGCCCTGCGGTGACGGCGTTGCGGTTCTTTACTGTGTATGGACCACGCCAACGCCCCGAGATGGCCATTCGTCTCTTCGCGACGCGCATCCTCAGAGGGGAGGAACTCCGGCTTTTCGGCAGCGGCACATCCGAACGCGACTACACCTTCGTGTCGGACATCGTGCGCGGTGTCTTGCGTGCGGCGGACACAGGCAACAGCTTCCGCGTTCTCAATCTGGGCGGAGTGGAAACCACCCGCCTGACGGATCTCGTCCGCATGCTCGGGGAGGCGCTCGATCTCTCGGTGCGTGTGCGGCACGAAAAGGACCAGCCCGGAGACGTAGAGCACACCTCCGCCGATCTCACGGCCGTGCGTCAAAGCCTCGGCTGGGCGCCGGAGGTCTCCCTGCAGGAGGGCCTTGCGCACTTCGCGCGCTGGTTGAAGGCCGCACCACGCGCATGAGGCCGCGTCTCGACATCATTTCTGTTGCTGGTGCGCGCCCGAACTTCATGAAGATCGCTCCGCTTGCGCGCGCGCTGGCGGAGCTTGAGGGTGTGCGCCACCGGATCGTGCACACTGGCCAGCACTTCGACACCAACATGTCCGGGCAGTTCTTCGCGGAACTGCGCATTCCGGAACCGTGGAAGAACCTCGGTGTCAGTTCTGGCGGACACGCCGCGCAGACGGCCGAGATCCTCGTGCGCTTTGACGCACTGCTCGCGGACGAAGCGCCGGATGTGGTGGTTGTTGTCGGCGACGTGACCAGCACCATCGCCACGGCGCTTGCTGCCGTGAAACGCGGCATTCCGGTCGCACATGTGGAAGCCGGGTTGCGTTCGCGTGATCGCAGCATGCCCGAGGAAATCAATCGCGTTCTCACGGACGCCATCGCAGACGTGCTCTACGTGAGCGAACCCGACGGTCTGCTGAATCTGCGGCGCGAGGGTGTTCCGGAACAGCGCATCCAGTTCGTGGGCAACGTGATGATCGACACATTGCTGGAGGAGCTTGCACGTGCGCGCGCCGGAGACACGCTGGTGCGTCAGGGTGTGCCTCCGAAGTCCTACGGACTCGTGACGCTCCATCGCCCTTCGAACGTGGATGATCCGGAGGCCTTGAAGGTGATCCTCGGCGCTCTCGGTCGTGTCAGCACCAAGTTGCCGTTGCTGTTTCCTGTTCATCCGCGGACGCGGCAACGCATGGAGCAGAACGGGTTGGTCACTCCAGGCGGTGTCCGGCTGCTCGAGCCGCAGGGATACCGGGACTTTCTCGCCCTGATGGATGGGGCGGCCATGCTGCTCACCGACAGTGGTGGCATCCAGGAGGAGGCGTGCATTCTCGAGGTGCCATGCCTCACCTTGCGCGAAAATACGGAGCGGCCCGTGACCATCACCTCTGGCGGAAATCAACTCGTGGGTCGCGATCCGGAGCGCATCGTGGCTGCTGCGTTCGAGGTGCTCGCACGGGGAAAGCCTGTGATTCAGAGGCCGGAACTCTGGGATGGCCGCGCCTCCGGGCGCATCGCGGCGGATCTTCTCCATCGCTACGGGAGCAAGGCATGAGAGTGCTCGTGACAGGTGGTGCGGGGTTCATCGGATCCAATCTCGTGGATGCACTTGTTGCCCGCGGGGATCAGGTGCGCGTGCTCGACAATCTGAGTACGGGCTTCCGTGAGAATCTCGCCAGTGCTGCCGGGAAGATCGATTTCATCGAGGGCGATCTGCGCGATGCAGCGCTCGTCAATGCGGCGGCTCGCGACATGGAGGTGATCTTCCATGAAGGGGCCATGCCCTCCGTGCCGCGCAGTGTCGAGGACCCGCTCACGAGCTTCGAGGTGAATGCCCGCGGGACTTTCCATGTGCTGGAGGCAGCACGCGCCGCGAAAGTGCGCCGCGTGGTTTATGCCGCGAGCAGCAGTGCCTACGGCGACACCGCAGTGCTGCCGAAGGTCGAGAGCATGCTGCAACAGCCGCAGAGCCCTTATGCTGCGGACAAGGTGCATGGCGAGAATCTCTGTCGCGTCTATACGCGCGTGCACGGACTCGAATGCGTGGCCCTGCGGTATTTCAATGTTTTCGGCCCGCGCCAGCGGCCGGATTCGGCCTATGCGGCGGTGATCCCGAAGTTCATTGCGGCAGCACTCGCGGGTGAACCTGCGCACATCCATGGCGACGGGCGGCAGAGCCGCGATTTCACATACGTGGGCGATGTGGTGCAGGCAAACCTTCTCGCGGCTTCGGCCAAGGGCGCCGCAGGTTTGGTGATGAACGTGGGGGCCGGTGGCAGGACCGACCTGCTCACGCTGCTCGAGTGCATCGGCCAGTATCTCGGCAAGAAGGTTGCGGTTGTGCACGGGCCGGATCGGGCCGGGGATGTGCGCGACAGCCAGGCCGATATCAGCCTCGCGCGCGCTGCGCTGGGTTTCGACCCGCGGACCTCTCTTGAAGAGGGACTCGGAGCGACCGTGCGCTGGTTCAAGGAACATGCGGCCGCAGGGTCGCGGGAGAGTGGCTCATGAAAGGCGTGATTCTCGCTGGCGGTCTTGGAACGCGTTTGCATCCGCTCACGCGGATCACCAACAAGCACCTCTTGCCGATCTGGGACAAGCCCATGATCTACTACCCGATCCAGTGCCTCGTGAACGCAGGCATCAAGGACATTCTGGTGGTGACCGGCGGCAACAATGCGGGCGACTTCCTGAAGCTTCTCGGCAACGGTGAGGACTTCGGTCTGCAGCGCCTGAACTACGCCTACCAGAAGGGTGAGGGCGGCATTGCGGATGCGCTGCGCCTGGCCGAACACTTCGCGGACGGCGATTCCATCTGCGTGGTGCTCGGTGACAACATCATCGAGAACAACATTGCGCATGCCGTGCAGGCCTTCGAGGGGCAGGGCGGCGGTGCACGCATCCTCTTGAAGGAAGTGCATGATCCGCAACGCTTCGGCGTGGCCGAGCTGGCAGGCGAGCGGGTCCTGGGTATCGAGGAGAAGCCAGCCCAGCCGAAGACGAATCTCGCGGTGATCGGTATCTACATGTACGACGCGAACGTGTTCGACATTGTGCGCACGCTGAAGCCGTCGCGACGGGGTGAACTCGAAATCACCGATGTGAACAATGCCTACATCCAGCGCGGCACCATGAGCTGCGATGTGTTGCAGGGCTGGTGGACGGATGCGGGCACTTTCGAATCGCTCCTGCGTGCATCCCAGCTTGTGCACGATGGTGGCGCCAACCACATGGACCGCTGATGGCCAGAGTACTTGTCACGGGGGCGCGGGGCATGCTCGGGCGCCGATTGGTGGAGGCGTTCTCACTCCGGCATGAAGTGATTGCCACCGCGCGCTGTGCGTCGGACGGGGTGCTGTCGCTGGATATCTGCGAGCGCGCGGACGTGGCCGAACGTGTGGCCAGAGTTGCTCCGGACTGGATCGTGAATGCCGCGGCCTACACCGCAGTGGACAAGGCGGAGAGTGAGGAAGCGCTCGCCATGCGCGCCAATGCGGACGGACCGGCGGAGCTGGCACGCGCCGCGCGCGCATCAGGTGCGCGGCTCCTGCACGTCAGCACCGACTTTGTTTTCCGCGGCGATGCGCGCGAGCCGATCGACGAGAGCGCGGCGGCAGAGCCTGTCGGAGCCTATGCCCGTTCCAAATGGGCGGGCGAGGAAGCCGTGCGACGCCTGTTGCCGCAAGCGGTGATCTTCCGCGTGGCCTGGCTCTTCGGTCCGGACGGCAAGAACTTCGTGGACACGATTCTCAGGGTGGCGCGCGAAGGCCGCCCGCTGCGCGTCGTGGCGGATCAACTGGGCAGTCCGACGTTCACGGCGGATGCGGCTGCTGCGGCCGTCGCCGTGCTGGAATCCGGGATCGAAGGCACTGTGCACGCAGCCAACACCGGCGTCACGAGTTGGCATGCCTTCGCGGAGGAGGCGTGCCGACTGGCCGGGCTGAAAGCGGAAATCCAGCCCATCTCCACCGCCGAATGGCCGACCCCCGCGGCCAGACCGGCATACTCCGCATTGCGCAATCGCGTGCTTGAGGAGAAGCTCGGCCTGTGCCAGCGGCCCTGGCAGGAAGCCCTGAAAGATCACATCAGCCGGAAGAGCGGAACATGAAACGGATACTCGTCACGGGCGGTGCAGGATTCATTGGCAGCAATTACATCCGGCATGTGCTCGCCGCCGTGGCGGACGTGAGCGTGGTGAACTTCGACGCGCTGACCTACGCCGGCAATCTCGAGAATCTCGCCGGTGTGGACACGGACCCGCGCTATCAATTCGTGCGCGGGGACATCGCGGACAAGGCTGCGTTGGAAGCACTCGGCCCCGTTGACGAGATCGTGCACTTCGCGGCGGAATCGCACGTGGATCGCTCCATCGAGGACGCCGGTGCGTTCCTGCGCACCAATGTCACCGGCACGCAGACCTTGCTCGACTTCGCGCGCCGCCGAAGTCTCGGCCGCTTCGTGCATGTCAGCACAGACGAGGTCTACGGCACTCTCGGGCCGGAGGATCCGGCGTTCTCGGAAGAGACGTGCATTGCGCCCAACAGCCCTTATGCGGCATCGAAAGCCGCCAGTGACCTTCTCGTGCGTGCGGCGCATCACACCCACGGGATGCCGGTGCTCACGACGCGCTGCTCGAACAATTACGGTCCGTTCCAGTTCCCGGAGAAACTCATCCCGCTCATGATCGCGAACGCGATGGAGGGGAAGGCCTTGCCCGTCTATGGCGACGGCATGAATGTGCGCGACTGGATTCATGTGGAGGATCACTGCCGCGCAGTGGATCTCGTGCGCCAGAAGGGCCGCATCGGTGAGGTCTACAACGTGGGCGGCAGAAGCGAGCGCGCCAACATCACGGTGGTGGAGAGGATTCTCGAACTCACGGGTCGTGGACGTGAACTCATCCGGTACGTGAAGGACCGCCCCGGACACGACCGGCGCTACGCCATCAACGACGCGAAGATCCGCTCGGAGCTCGGCTTCACCACGCTGCACAGCTTCGAAGCAGGGCTCGCCGCAACGGTTCAGTGGTACATGACCGAGCGCGCTTGGTGGGAGCGCGTGCGGTCCGGCGCCTACCGTGGCTACTACGAGCGCATGTATGGCGCGCGGCTCGGAGAGTGATGCTGCTCAGTGTCGTCATCCCGGTCTACAACGAAGAGCAGACGCTGGAGCGCTGCATTCGCCGCGTCCTCAGCGCGCCCCTGCCGGATGGCATGAGCATCGAGGTCTTGGTGGTGGATGATGGTTCGCGGGATCGCTCGGCAAGCGTGATCGCGGCCATGCTCCCGCAGTTTTCCGCGCTGAAGCTGATCACGCATGAGAAGAACCGCGGCAAGGGGGCTGCGTTGCGCACGGGCTTTCTCGCCGCAGCAGGAACGTTCGTCCTGGTGCAGGATGCAGACCTTGAGTACGACCCTGCGGACTACCGCTCGTTGCTGGGGCCACTGCTCGACGGGAGAGCGGATGTTGTTTTCGGTTCACGTTTTCGCGAAGGCACGCATCGTGTGCATCTCTACTTTCACTACCTCGGCAACCGGCTGCTCACCTTCGTCTCGAACATCTGTTCAGGGTTGAACCTGACGGACATGGAGACCGGGTACAAGGTCATGCGACGCGAGGTGGTGGCCAGACTGGACTTGAGGTCGCGGCGTTTCGATGTCGAGCCGGAGCTGACGGCCAAGGTGGCTCGCATGGGGGCGCGCGTCTACGAGGTGGCCATTTCCTACAGCGGTCGCGACTTCGAAGAGGGGAAGAAGATCGGTTGGCGCGACGGTTTCTCGGCCCTGTGGGCAATTCTCCGTTTCAACTTCATCAGCCGAGCGCCCGAACCCCTGCCTCGGTTCCGTCAAGCTCAAACCGGCGCCTGAACTGGTTTTTCAGGAGTTTGTTGAGTACGCCGGAGGCCAGCCGTAAGCTCATGGCGGACTTGGCGATAAAGAGCCATCAAGGACTCCGGTTTTCGTTGGCGACTGCAGATCGTGCCGCGCCCAACCGGCCATGGTTCATGGGGTTGCGTCTAAGATTGCTCAACCACAGTGGCTTGGGCTGCCGATGGTTGGGTGCCCCGAGAAGGCTATGCAGCCTCTCCGGCAAGGGAATGCGGATCGCCGAGAAGCGGGCCGCTTGAGGCAGGGAAGATGAGCGATTTCGGCAGAGGGAATCAGCACAGGCTTGTTCACACGCTGTGCTTCATCGTGTTGCTCGCGCTCAGCGCGTGCAGCAACGGACCAACGTCCACCTTCGAGGAATTGGGTGCTGACGGCAACACCAAGGGCTTCGGCCGCCGTTTCTCCCAGGACCCCGAGGAGAACGAGTTCGTCTTCGGTGTCGGAGACGAGGTCTTGCTTGAGGTCATCGAAGAGCCTCGCCTCAGCGGCAAATTTGTCATCCGCAATGATGGCATCTTGAGCTTCGGGTGGGTGGGCGAGGTCACCGGTGCCGGGCTGACTCCCATGCAGCTCCGGAAGAAGCTCGAAGGCCGGTTGGCCATGTATCTGAAACAGCCTGAAGTGACGGTGGGTGTGGGCCGCGTGCAGAGCAAGCAGTTCTACGTGGCTGCGAATGACATCCGCTTCGGTGGCGTGATCCTGAAGAGCATGCCCTATGAAGGCGATGTCGTCCTCTTCGACGTGTTCGTGAAGATGGGCGCGCCGAGCTCTCTCCTCGATGATGAAACACATCTGAAAATCATCCGCGGCGATCCGCGGAAGCCCCAGGTCTTCACGGTGAACGTGCGGGATATCTACGAGAAGGGGCTGACGGGAGGCAACATCCAGATCCGGGCCGACGACATCATCTATGTGCCTCCAACCTGGATCGGCCATGTGAACAGCATCATGGCTGGCGTCTCCATCCCGTTCCAGAGCCTCTTCAACATCACGCGGACGGTGGTCTCGATGGACTACACCGTGCGCATCCTGACGGGTGACACGTCTTACAACCGTGGCATCGTCTTCTGAGTTGTCATGACAACTACCACCATTGAACAACAGGCTCCTCAGGCTGCGATGCAGGGCGGCGATATTCTCGACCTCCTGCGCCGCAGGCGCATGCTTGTTCTCGTGCCCTTCCTCGTGGTGCTCGGAGTGGCCACGGTGCTCTCGTTCGTGTTGCCGCCGAAGTTCCAGGCGCGCGCGACCATCGAGGTCGTGGACCGTCAGCTCCTCGACAAGTTCTTCCAGCAGGTGGATTTCACCCTGCCGCACAAGCCTTACCTCACGACCATCGCGGACGTGATCAAGAGCCCCTCGTTCCTGCGCGACATCATCGAGCGTCTCGGCATCACCGAGGGTTTCAACGCAGCTGACCCGCTTGAGAAGGCGCGTCTCGTGCAGCGCGTGATGGACAAGACCTCCGTCCACCTGACGGAGCAGACGGTCGGCCCGGACATCCTCGAGCTCTCCTACACTGGCCGTGATCCCGCGAAGGTGATTGCATTCATCAATGCCGTCGCGAGCAAGTACAAGGCCTACGTTCTGGATACCTACAAGGGCGAGATCGCCCGCGCGCGCCGCAACCTGATCGCGCGCCGCGAGACGGCCAAACTCTCCGCGGACACGGCCCTGGCCGATTACGAGAATTTCCAGAACAACAACGACTTCCAGCTCATCGGCGACAACGTGCTCACCTCGCGGCTGAACGAGCTTGCTCGTCAACGCGAGCAGATCGCCAACGAGGAACTGCGCGAGCAGGGGCTCGTCGAGCGACTCGAACACCAGCGCAGCGGTGTCACGCAGACCCCCGCGGAGACGGTGAAGCGCAAGCAGAAGCGGAATCCGGAGTACGAAGCCGCAGTGCGCGTTGTCAACGACGCGGAGAGTGCACTTGAGGACCTGCGGAAGCGCGCCCTCGATGCCCACCCGGACTGGTCGAAGCTCGTGCGCATCGTGGAGGCCGCCAAGGCCAAGGTGGCCGCGACACCGGAGATGGTGGATGAGGAGCGCGCCATCGAGGACAGCCCGAAGTTCGAGGATCTCGACAAGGGGCGACGTTCCACGGAGAGCGAATTGCGCGAGGTGCGCGCCCGCATTGTCCGGCTGAAAGATTCCATCACCAATCTCGAGGGGGTGACCAAGGCCATTCCGGCGCTCACGCGTCAGGCTTGGAACCTCAAGAATGCGCGGGACAACTCGGCCGACACGCTGAAGCGCCTGGACGGCAGTCTCGCAGCCGCCAACGGGCTCTGGGAGCGAGTCAATGCGGAGAGCGGCGACTTCTTCCGCGACCTGCGCATGCCCGTGATGGAGGAGGCGAAGACCCTCGAGCAGTCCTTCCCGAGTACGCCCATCTTCGCCGGCGTGGGAGCTTTCGTCGGATTGCTGCTGGGAGGCGCATTGGCGCTTCTCGCGGAATTCGCGAGTTCGTCATACACATCCACGGCGCAGTTGCGGCGCGCGCTTCCGGTTCCGCTGCTCGGTGAAGTCGTCGACATCGCGGACATCGGCACGCTGGCCCACCGTGAGAAGCGCTCGCGGACCTGGCGCTGGGTATTGATTGTGCTCGCAGGCATCGCTCTGCTTCTGCACCTTGCCTTCTTCGTGCCCTCCATGACCGGCATTCTGCCGCCGGACATCTTTGAACTCATGTCGCGCATCTACGGAGGTCGCTGAGCATGTACGAACGCTGGTTCGGACTGCAACGCGCGCCCTTCGAGAACGTGCCGGATACCGGGTTCTTCTTCGGATCCGGAGGGCACAACGAAGCGCTCGCGCAATTGGTGTGTTGCGTGGAGCAGCGGAAGGGTTTCGCCATGTTGAGTGGCGAAATCGGTGCGGGAAAGACCACGGTCACGCGGGCGCTGTTCAAGCGTCTTGATGCGCGCACCATCACGGCGACGGTCACCAACAGCCATCTCACCGGTGTGCAGCTCTTGCAGACCGTCGCGAAGGAGTTCGGCATCGAGGGCGTGCGTCCGTCGAGGCCTGAGCTCATCGAGGCCATCAACCGCTTCCTGGTGGAACGCCTTGCAGAGGACCGCAATGTTCTGCTTCTCGTGGACGAAGCGCAGGATCTGCCGCTTGCCACGCTTGAGGAGCTGCGCCTGATTTCCAATCTGGAAACCGAGCGCGTGAAGCTCATCCAGATCATCATCGTGGGCCAGCCGGAGCTGCGCGCCAAGATTGATCATCCCGGCTTGCGCCAGTTGCGTCAGCGCCTTGCTCTCAGGTACCACCTGAAGGGTTTGAGCCTCGAAGAGACGCGCAACTACATCGACCATCGCCTGCAGATTGCAGGTGCTGCTGGCGCGCTGCGTTTCTCCGATCGCGCTGTGAATACCATCTGGCGCTATGCGCGCGGCATCCCGCGCCTCATCAATCTCGCCAGCGACAAGACACTGCTGGTGGCCTATACCGAGCAGAGCCGCAAGCTCGAGCAAGCGGCGGTCATGGCGGGCCTCCGCGAGATCGAAGGCGAAGACTTCGATTTTCACGCGCGCGAGGTGGAGGAGGCAGCGGAGCGCATGGGCCCGCGCCGGACATTCCTGCGCATGCCGTTCTTCGGCAGCCTGGGGCGGAGCTGATTCATGGGACGCATGCACGATGCTCTGAACAAGGCGGAAGCGCAGCGCACGGAACTGCGCTCGGCCGCAGGTGGATCCGAGGGCGCGGCCCCGGCGCACGCAGTGAACTACCGCGTGGATGCGCGCGTGATCGCCTACACGGCGCCAGCTGATCCGCGTTGCGAAGAGTTCAGGAGGGTTCGCACCGCCTTGCAGCGGATGAACCCGTCGCCGCGTGTTCTCGTGTTTGCCGGATTCGGCGATGGCGGGGGCAGCGGCCTCTTGGTCGCGAACCTCGCAGCAACTTACGTCGAGAGTGGCGCACGTGTGACCGTCGTCGATGCAGATCTGCGCGCGCCACGCCTGCACACGCTTGTCGCTGGCAAGGCCGGCCCAGGGCTCGCCGAGGTCATGCACGGAGCGGCGCCGCTCGTGCAGGAAAGCGGTATCGGCGGGACGAAACTCCTCGCGGCGGGCGGAACGGGTGATGCAGCAGCCAATCCACTGCGTGCAGCGGCCTGCAAGTCGCTCTGGAGCGTTCTCGGATCTGATACGGACATCATTCTTGTGAATGCTCCGAGTCTTGATGTCAGCGCGGATGCAGAGGCTCTCGCGGCCGACGCGGACGGATTGGTGCTGGTGCTGCGTGTCGGACGCGACCAACGTACGCGCACCGACGAGGCCATTGCCCGCTTGCAGCGCTCCGGAGTCCGCGTGGTGGGAGCCGTCGCCACCAGTGCAGGCTGAGTGGGCGATTGGTGAGCGCTGCATGCGCCGTCCAGCATTGCTCTATCTTCCACACCGGATCCCTTATCCTCCGGACAAGGGGGACAAGATCCGTTCATTCCATCTGCTCAATACGCTCACGCGGCTCGGCGAGGTGGACCTCGTGACCCACGCTGATGACCCGCGAGACCTGCGGCACGTGGAGGTGCTGCGGGAGAGCTGCCGCAGCGTGACCGTGTTTCCGCTGCCACGCTGGCGCAGCCGCCTTCGCGCTGCGCGCGCGATCTTCACAGGCACTCCTCTCAGCGTGGCCTGGATGACCCGCGGGCTTGCCTGTGATTTTGTGCGCGAGCTGCTGGCGGAGCGCCGGCATGAGGCCGTGGTGGTCTGCTCCAGCCAGGGCATGAGCTATCTGCCACCCGAGCTTGCAGCGCCAGTCATCCTGGATGCCGTGGATGTGGACAGCGAGAAGTGGACCGCACTCTCTGCAGGCTGTGCACCTTCACACTGGATTGCCGCTCTCGAGTCCCGGCGCATGCGGCGTTTCGAACGTGCGGCTCATGCCCGCGCGGCACGCGTGGTGCTTTGCACCGAACGTGAAGCCGCCCTGTGGCGGAAGCTGGCCGGGCGCGAACGCGTTGTGGCCATCACGAATGGCGTGGCCCTGCCTGCGGAGGTTGCACCCACAGCGCGCCGCACACCAGGCCGCCTCATGTTCTGCGGTGCCATGGACTATGAGCCCAATGTGCGCGCGGCCACGCTTGCAGCCACGAGAATCCTGCCGGAACTGCGGAGGAGCAACCCCGCGGCGCACCTCGTCATCGTCGGGCGCAATCCGACCGAAAGCGTGCGCGGGCTCGCGGCATTGCCGGGAGTCAGCGTGACAGGCGAGGTGCCCGACATCGCACCCCATCTGCAGTCGGCAAGCGTCGCACTTGTTCCGCTTGAAGTGGCGCGGGGCATCCAGAACAAGGTGCTGGAGGCCATGGCGCATGGGGTACCCGTCCTGACGACTCCCGCCGTGGCCTCGAGTTTCGCCGAGGCGGCGCTCGGAGCGCTGGCTGTATCCCCGGTGAGTGGCATGGCTGCAGTCACCGTAGAACTCCTGGGGAGGGAGGCGGAGCGTGCGCGTCTTGCCGCAGCGGGCCGCGCTTTCGTCGCAGAGCACCATGCGTGGAGCCGCTTTGATGCGGACTTCAGCAACGTACTCCGGGAGAGCATGGCTGAACCGGCAGCCAGATCCAGCGAGGTGCGCACATGTCGCTGAGATTCGCCTTCATGCTGGTGGCGACACCGGCCGCTTGTCTCTTGGGAGTGCTGCGCCCCTTCTGGGGGCTGCTGGCGCTCGTGTTCCTCTACTACTTCCGGCCGGATGTCTGGAGTGCGCCGGATTGGTTCCGTCCGCAGATGTGGATCACCGTGAGCGTTGCCATTGGTTGGCTGATCCACGTGCGCACCTTCCGCGTGCATGTGCTGCTCGGCCTTGCGCTGCTGGTGCTGCTCGGGCATCTCGGTTCCGCGCTCAATGCTGTGGTGCGCATGGACACGGCCTTGGACATGGTGACGGTGCTGTCGAAGCTGATCATTGTGCAATTCCTCGCCATGCAGCTCGTGGACACCCCGCGGCGTCTCAACATGTTCCTGTGGACCAATGTGCTGGGCATGGTCTGGAATCTGAAGACCATTCTTTATCTCGGCCTCTTCGGCACGGGCGTGACGGAAGACTTGCGCGTGGACGTGGGCGTGGGCCAGGGCGGCGGTGCGAACTATCTCGCCATGATCCTGGTGATGTTCCTGCCATTCCTCATGATCCGCTTTCAGAGCGGCAGTGCGCGCGAGCGCTTCGGGGCGCTCGTCCTGATCCCGCTCATCATGCTCTGCATCGTGCTCACCGGTTCACGCGCAGGGTTCCTCGCGACTGGTGCCACCGTGCTGGTCATGCTGCTCATCAGCAACAGGAAGGTGCTCGGTCTTGTCACAGCCGGCGCGCTTGCGCTCATCATGATCGTGGCCATGCCCGAGACGCAATGGGAGCGTCTGCAGAAGGGCGTCGGGGCAGAGGAGCAGCGTGACTTTGCGGCGCAGAGCCGCGTACTCCTCTGGAAGGGGGCTGTGGACATGTGGCAGGAGTACCAGTGGCTGGGCGTCGGCCCGGACAACTTCGCCTACCTCTCTCCGCGCTATGCGGGCTTCTACGCCGGCCGCAACGTCGAGGCCTACATCCCGGGCGTCGATCGGCCGGGCTTCGTGGCCCACTCCACCTGGCTTCAAACGCTGGCTGAGGGCGGAATCGTCTCGGCGGTCCCATTCCTCTTCATGTTCCTTGTGGCGTTCTTCGTGCTCTGGCGCGCCCGCGCCTCCCCGGGACCACTGGATGCTGATGGCCAGTTGATCCGTACGAGCGCCACGGCCATGATCGGGCTGTGGGTGGCCTTCATCGTCGGTTCTTCCTTCGGCTCGCATATCAAGCTCGACTTCCTGTGGTGGTACATGGGTTGTGTCGCGGTGGTCGACAGCATGGCGCGTCGTCGTCGCGAGAGCGAGCGGCAGCGCTGGGCGAGTGCACGGGACGCCAGTCTGCGGCGCCAAGTGGCCGGAGTGTGAGCGCTTGACGCGCGCGGTTGACGTCTCCGCCGCTGCAGGATCGGGAGATCTGCCGCGTCGGCGCGCAGCTTGGCTGCTCGCCATCCTGCTTGCGACAGCGCTGGTGCTGCGCCTGCTTCAGGCTCACGACGGGGCATTGCCTTGGACGTTCTACAAGGACGAACAGAACAATGTGGAGCGCGCGCTCCGTTTCGCTGCCGAGGGCTCACTCAACCCGCACTGGTTCAACAAACCGGCACTCGGCTACTACGTGCTGCTCGGCGAGTACGGCGTTCACTACGCAGTCGGGCGTCTCACCGGGCGCTATGCGGAGCCAGAGGACTTTGCCGTCGAGTGGCTGGTGCATCAGGAACCACTGCTCCTGATCGGGCGCATGAACGCCGCGCTCTTCGGCGTCGCGGGGATCTGGCTCTGCTATCTCCTCGCACGGCGCTTCGGGAACAGGCGTTTTGCACTGACGGCTGCAGCCGCTCTGGCGCTCTGCGCGGGGCATGCGAGTTCTTCCTCCGAAGTGAAGAAGGACACCATGGCCGCGGCTTTCGCCAGCGCCGCGCTGCTGGCCATCATGGATGTCCAGCACCGAGGTCGGTGCCGCGATCACGTGCGTGCGGGCCTGTTCGCGGGGCTCTGCGCGGCCACGAAGTACTACGGTGTGATTCTGTTCATCCCGTATCTCGCAGCACACATGCTGAGAAACGAGTCTGCCAACGCCACCGATGCGCGCATGCGGCAACGTGTGCCGCTCCTCTGGGGGCTGTGCGCTTTCTGGGGGGCCGCCTTCATCGGCAGCCCCTACAACTTCTTGTCTTCCCAGTTCTTTGATGACCGCCTGCTGCCGCAGATTCGTTTTGTCCTCGCGCGGCTCAACCTCGCCCAGTTGGCCCAGAGCCCGGAGTTTGCGCATTCCGGCGTGGTGGACCCGGAATCGCATACCCTCGTGGATTCGGTGGCCTGGATGTGCGGGAAGCTCGTGGGTGGTGGCGGTTTCGGATGGCCACTCACGCTCTGCGCCTCGGCAGGCATCGTGCTGGTTGGCCTCAGTTGGGCTCGCTTCCCGCGTCATGAAGCCCGCCGTTGGACAGTCCTCGGCATAGCGCTGCTCATGGGGCTCGCCACGGCATCCATCGCCAATGCCCAGTTTGCGGAGGTGCGCCATCTGAACGGCGTGTATCCGCAGCTTGCATTGATGGCTGCGCTGGCTGTGTCTGCTCTGGCCCGCTGGATGCCCGCGCGCATGCCCGGCCTCGTGCAATCAGGTCCGCTCTTGCTCGCCGCGATCGCCTGCGTGCCTGTCCCGGGGTTCCCCGTGTGGGAGCTCACGACGCGAACCATCGAACGCCGCCATCAGGATCCGCGCATTGCCGCGCTGCAGTGGGTGGAGTCGAACATCCCTTCGGACGCGGTGCTCATGAATGACCGGGACTGGGTTCCGTTGCAGCCTTCGACACGGCGCTGCGAGAAGACGCTTATACAGATCGCTGCGCTGAAAAAGGATGCTGAGAATCATCTGGCTGCGGCGCTGACCGAACGTGATCCGGCCCGGGCTGAGAACAAGGCGCGTGAAGCGCGCCTGTTCATTGCGGCATGCGATGGATACAAACGGTTCTGGACTCTGATGCTGAGGGCTTCGAAGGAGGCAACGCGTGTCACCTACGATGTCATCAGTCTGGATCAGGATTGGTACACCGAGGATCTCAAGCAGCGATTGAAGAAGTCGGGTGGCTACAACCCGTTGCCTCCGCGCTCGCCACTGGCACATGTGTTCCGGCTCGGAATGGAGAGTCTCGAGCACGCGGGAGCCACCGTGGATGCGTCCTCGGTGATGACCTCGGCGCTTGCCTCCTTGCGAGAGCTTGCTCGCCGCGATGCTGTGCGCGCGGTCTCCGCCATGCAGCCGATGCCCGTGGACATCGAGGCCGCGCTCAAGGCGCGCACTGATGCGACCATGGCGTCCCTCGGCGCTGATTCGCTGCGACCAGCGTTGGTTCCCCTCTGGACCAAGAGCAGCCCCGTTTCCTGGCGCTGGCTCACTGAAGCGCCAGATCAGAGGGGGGCCATGAGGCCCCGGCCTGTTGAGTGGTTGCTCACCTCCCAGCACAACTACGAGGCGTTCGGCAACGCGAGCGCGCCGGGCAAGCGGGCCAATTTCCCGGACTGGGCAGCCTTCTACGACGATCTCGCGGCGCACTACGACTGCCACGAGTTCGGAACGGGCGCCACGGACAATCGCAAGATCATCCGCATTTACGATCTCCGGCAGCGTACCGACCATCCGCGCGTGGAGTGCCACCCTTGATGGCTGTCGGTCTGAGCCTCGTCGTGGTGGTGGTGTGCTGTCACCAACTTGGCGGATGGTTGCTGGATCGCTGGACGGAAGAACACGGCGCGTTCGGACATGGTCCCTTGGTCCTGCTCGTGGCCGTTCCGTGGCTCTTGCTTGCGGCGCGAGGGGCGCCGCGCGGGAAGGGCGTGTTTCCGGAGCTCCTTCTCGCGCTCCCTGCGTTCCTGCTTTTGTGGCTTCTCGTGGCGCGCGGCAGCGGATCTGCGGGAGCACTCGGTGCGTGGCTCTTGCTGCTCACCCTCTGCACGGCCGCCGGAGGCACGGCGTTTGTCCGTGCCCTCTTCCCGGTGCTCGGGTTGCTCTTCTTCGCCATGCCCTGGCCGCTCAAGTTCGTGGATGACCTGAGCCTGCCACTCAAGGAGCTGGCCCTGCGCATGGGGTTCCTCTTGGCGCCGGAGGGCGTGACGCGGGAAGGAGAAAGCGCGACGCTGCTGGTGAACGGAGGCGAGTTGCTGGTGGGCGATGTGTGCTCCGGGCTGCGCAGCAGCGTGAGTCTGCTCGCTGTCGCGTGGCTTTTCGCCGCCTTGCTCCGGCTCTCGCGCTGGCGGTTTGTTCTGGCCGTTCTCGTGGCACCTCTGGCAGCTGTGTTTGCGAATGGCCTGCGTGTGGCCGCTCTCGTGCAGGTCGCGGCAGAACGCGGCGTGGATGCATGCGCGCCCGGGACATGGGTTCACGATGGTTCAGGCATTGCCGCCTTCGTGCTGGCTGCTGCTTTGGTCTTCCTCGCCATTCGCGGGGCAAAGGCGGCGCCACGGGCTGTCGTTCAAGGCACAGAATCACCGCGACGCGTGTATTTCGCGCTGACTGCAGGCATCGCGCTCAGCCTCATGCTCTTTGCGAAGAGTGGCACTGATGGTGTGGTGTCCATACCCGTCGAAGTCCACTTTCCCGAGAGGCTGGAGTTGGGGCCAGGCCAGTCCCTCAGCGGGCGCGAGGTGGAGCTGGAACCATCCACGCGCGCTCTGCTGCGTCCGACGGGCTGGAGCTATCGCGCTTGGGGAGCGGACGACCGCTACACCGCCTGCCTCGTTCATGGCAGCGGTCGTGAGGTGCGGCTGCATGCGCCCGAGATCTGCTACCGCGGGGCTGGATGGGAGGTTGTCGCGACGACGGATTTGCCGCTGCCGGAGCCCTTCGAAGGTGGTCCTGCGAAGGTCTCCGAACTCCTGCTCGCCCGGCCTGAAGGGCGCCGCTTGAGCTGGGTGTTTTATCGCGCTGGGGGAACTTCGACCCATTCCTACAATTCCTTTGTGTGGAACGCCCTTTGGCAACCCGCCAAGTCGCAGGCCCTGATCTTTGTAAGTGCCCCGGTGGACGAGGGTTTGGACGCGGCGCGCATCGAACTGCGCTGGCTGATGCGCCAACTCGCACCTGCCTTGGATCATGCCCTGCGAAAACTCTGAATGACCGGAAGCGCGCTTTCGATGTTGTGCGACTTGGAGTTTGACTCGTGGCGCTTTCGGCGGCACAATGCTGCAACTCAATCCAAGGGCCCCGCGCGAAGCCTCCTGCCAGGAACCTCGCAACGCCTCTTGGAGTCAGCCGGTTCCCCCGGGATCAAGCCCTGAAGTTTCCGAACCCCGTGGTCGGGTCTGGGCAGGTTCTCGCCGATGATTTCAATGACACTTGCATCTCTCGTTCTCCGTAGTCGCTTCGGACTGGTCAAGGAAATCCTCGACCGGTCGATGGCTGCGTTGGGCCTTCTGATGCTCATGCCCGTCCTCGGCCTGCTGGCCATCATCATCAAGCTGACCAGCCGCGGGCCTGTGTTTTTCACGCAGGAACGCGTCGGCAAGGGCGGGAAGCTCTTCGGGATCATCAAGTTGCGCACCATGGGGGTGAACGCGGAACAGGACACCGGTCCGGTCTGGGCCTCTGCCAACGACCCCCGTATCACGGCCATTGGGCGCTTCCTCAGGGCGACCCATCTGGATGAGGCTCCGCAGCTCTTCAATGTGCTCATGGGGGACATGTCTCTCGTGGGCCCGCGGCCTGAAAGGCCGTTCTTTGTCCAGCAGTTCCGCACTCAGGTGCGGGGCTACGAAAAGCGTCTGGACGTGAAGCCCGGGATTACCGGACTTGCGCAAGTTTCCTCCAGCTACGACGAAACCCTGCGCGACGTGCAGAAAAAGCTCGCGTACGACCTCAAGTACATTCAGCGCAGCTGCCTGCTCACGGATCTCGCAATCATTGCACTCACCTTCCGCTGCCTTGCCGGCCGCGGCGCGCACTGATCCTCGGCGGGCGGCCGACGCCATGCTGCACGCCTTCAGTGTCGATGTGGAGGACTATTTTCAGGTCCTCAACTTTGCTCGTCGACTCCCGCGCGAAGACTGGGCGAAGATGCCCTCGCGTGTCGTGGCGAACACGCAGCGCGTGTTGAACCTGCTGGACGAGCATCAGGTGCGCGGCACGTTCTTCGTGCTCGGCTGCGTGGCGCGCGAGCACCCCGGCCTCGTGCGCGACATCGCCGCGCGCGGCCATGAAGTGGCCAGTCACGGCATGAGCCATCGAGCGTTGCATGACCTCGACCCTGCGAGTTTCCTCGTGGAGGCCGGCGACTCGCGTCGGCTGCTGGAAGACCTCGCCGGAGCCCCCGTACGCGGGTTCCGTGCACCTTCATTCAGCATCACACGGAAAACATGGTGGGCGCTCGATGCCCTGCTCGAAGCGGGCTATGCGTGGGACAGTTCCATCTTCCCGGTGCGGCATCCCGACTACGGCGTGCCCGATGCGCCGCGTGATATCCACGTTGTCCATGAGGCCGGTGGGCGCCAGCTCATCGAGTTCCCCATGGCAAGCGCTCGCGTCGTTGGCTGCACGCTGCCCGTGTCCGGAGGTGGCTACTTCCGGGTGCTTCCATACGCTGTGACACGTTTCGGGTTGCGCCGCATTGCCCGCGAGCGACCCTTCGTCTTCTACCTGCACCCGTGGGAAACAGATCCCGAGCAACCGGATCTGCGGCACTGTGCATCACGCCTCGGGGCCTTGAGGCACTACACCGGGCTGCGCCGCACCATGCCGCGTTTGCAACGACTCCTGCAGGAGTTTCGCTTCACGACGGTGAGCGAGGTGATCCGGGCCGGAATCAAGCCGGGCGCGAACTCATGAACCGGCGGCGCGTTTCCTGAGGGCGGCAGCCGGGTCCATCCACTGCAGCAAGGCTACGAGGCGTTGCTCAAGCTCCGGAAGTTTGCCGAGGCGTTTCAACATGGTCGCCAGAGCCTGGATTTCTGCGGCATCCGGGCCAGCCACGAGCGCACGTTCAATGAGCTTCTCGACTTCGGGATCGGGGAGCATGGCAGCCGCGGCCGTGCAGGCAATGAGCCAGTCCACGCCTTGCTCCGGGTGAAAACCATCCACTGCTTCGCGGAAGAGCGCGGCGCCTTCATCAACGGCACCACTCTGGGCCAGCGCACAGGCGAGCACCATGCGCGGCACGCGCGAAACGTTCTTTGCCTTCTTCAGGTGCAGCGCACTGCGGCAGGCCGCTGCGAGATCATTGGTTTGCGCGAGAAGCTGTACGCGCAATGCCAATTCCTGCGGCGTGGGCGTGGCAACCCGGTTGATGAGTGTCAGCGCCATGCGCTCGTCCCCGTGGGCGCGCGCAAGTTCCGCCAGTTCGAACGCCAGAGCGCCTGGCAGCGCCGCGTCGAGGCCGGCGCCTTCGAGCACTTTCATGAGATGCGTCGTGCCGGTGTTTGCGATGGCCGTCTCGGCGGCCAAGGCAAGAAGGAAATCGTCTTGTTGCCCTGCATCGAGGCGCTGCTGGATGATGCGCGCGGCCTCACTGCCGCGGCCGGACTGGAGCGCGACCAGAACACCCCAGAGGTTCAGACCGCGCTCTTCCGATGGCAAGGCCACGCGCGCGGACTTGAGTGCTGCTTCGCTCGACACCGCAAAGCGCGGATCCGGGAGAAGGGCCAGTGCTGTTCCGAAGGAGCGGAGAAACAACGGGGCTTCTGCTGTGTGTGGCGCGACGCGAGCACACATGGCGGCGAGTTCCTTCCGGCGACTCTCCGGCAAGTCTCGCACTTCGCCGAGAGCGGCGGTGGTGCGTGCTGTTTCCCCGGCGAGCAGAGCCGCGAACACGCTTCCGGCTGTGTGCGGTGCGGGCTTCCCGCCGGTCAGCGCCACGAGCATGGCCGCGAGAAAGCGTGTTTCCGGTTGCTTCGGGTCAGGAAGGAATCCGAGCGCTTCCTTCAAGCTGCCGGTGCTCATCGCAATCCGGGCACGGAAGCGCGCGATGTCTTCGCGACCGGGTTGGAGCTGGCGAGCTTCATCGAGGAACGCCGCGGCATCTGCCGGTCTGGTTTCGGCCACTGCGCATTCTGCGAGCAGGAGTCGCAGGCGCCAGGATTCCGGAGCGTGCCTGCAGAGGTCCGGTGCCTCAGCGAGGAGAGCTTTCCGGCCTTCATGCATGCAGACCAGCTCTGCCAGCGCCTCGGCGGCTTCTGCGCGTGTGAATGGAGCCTCGTTGCCGAGCGCGGCGCGCAGCATTTTTCCTGCCTCTGCGTTCTTCTTCTGCATCAACAGCCATTGAGCGCGCACAGGCTGGAGCGCGCGTTGCTGGATCTTGCTGCGTTGATCATCGAGAGCGAGGAGGCGCCCGAGCAGCGAGGCCTCTCCTGCGTCGCGTGCGGCGCGTGCCGCTGCATCGAGGCAGTCCAGCGGGAAGGACTTCTCGTCCAAGGCGAGAGCCGCGGTTGCAGCAGCCTCGTCGGGACGGCGTACGGACAGCATGGCTGGAATCCACAGCCTCGCCGCAGCCTCCAGTGCGCCTGTCTTCCTGAGTTCGAGGAGCACCGCGCCTGCGGCGGACCAGTGCTGCGCTGCCAGATGCGCACGAGCCGCCAGCGGCAGCGCGCTCGTGCGCGCGGCGCCCTTGGTGAGCATGGGCAGGAGCTGCGAACAGAGTTCCGATGCAGTTCGTGCGTCTCCAGCGGCCAGCAGGATTTCTGCAAGCTGGATGCGCTCGCCGGGAGCGAGAGAGGCATCCTTCAGGAGGGTTGCCGTCCTGTCGGCAGCTTCGTCCTTCCGTCCGCCGCGCAGGAGCGCGAGCGCCAGTTGGCGCCGATCCGCCGTCGCGAGAGGTTCGCACTTCTCGGCACGCAGCAGCCAATCTGCAGCCTTCGCATGTTCATTCAGGTCCAGTGCGGCTCTGGCGAGGAAGCGGAGCAGGGAGGCACTGTCGCCGACACGCGCAAGGAGGTGTGTGCCGATTTCCATGGCCTCGCGGGGCTTGCCGTCCTCAAGAGCGGCCTCCACGAGGATGGCTGCGGGAGCCACGTCGGTGGGGTTGCGTTCGAGAGCCGTGAGGGCGGATTGACGCGCGCGGCTCCAGTTCCGCTGGAGCAGCCAAGCACGCGCTTCGAGCCAGGCCGTGGCGGCGCTGGTGGGTTCAAGACGGTTCAGACGTTCGGTGCAGCGGAGCGCCTCGGTGGCGTCGTGCGCGGCGAGGGCGACTTCAGCTCCCACACGCCAGCCGTCCGCGAGTCCGGCTGAACTGGTCTGTACTTCTTTGTAGAGATCCTTCGCCCGCGCGTTCGCTCCACTGGCGCTCTCAAGTTGTGCGAGCCTCAGGGCCACCCATGTGTTCGTGGCATCTTCACGGTACAGGCGGCGTGCTTCGTCCACGGTGTTGATCCCGTGTCCGGCCTCCTGATAGAGCCCCATGAGCGCGTCCTGGATGCGGCGGTGGTTCTCGGATTGCACTTGCGGGAACTGCTGACGGAGCGCGCTGCGAAGGATCTCGCGTGCGCGATCAGATTCATCGACGGCTTTGAGGGATTGTGCCCAGCGGATCAGTGCATCGACGTCGAGAGGTGCCAGATCCTGCGCAATGGAGAACAAGGAGACCGCGCGTCCGTGATTGCCCAGCGAGGCGTAGTTCATGGCCGACACGAGATGAAAAGCCTGTCCCTTCGCATTCGAACCGCGCGCGAGTTCGAGATAGCTCTCGGCGTCTTGATGGCGCCCGAGGCGGAAGAGCACATACCCGCGGTAGAAAGCAGCCAGGAGATTCCGGCTGTCCGCAGCGAGCCAGCCTTGCGCAAGTTGGTCGAGTTTCTCCAGTTCGTTGGACGTGTAGTAGAGGCGCGCCAAGCGTTCTGAGAGGTAGCGTTTGTCCTTCACCGTGGGCAGGGTCTCTTCGAGGAACGGGATGGCCTTGGCCGATTCTCCGGCCGACTCCCATGCTTGCGCGACCTGCGTGGCAGCGAGCACGCGCTGGTCTTCAAGCCCATCGCGCCGTTCGGGATTGGCAATGGACTCGGGGCGCAGCGCAAGCACGCGGCGGGCGCGCGTCTCGGCCGCGGCCACGTCGCCGCGGATGCGGTCGATGGTGATGAGGCAGAGTTCAGCGAGGTAGGCGGTGGCATCCGCGCGGACGGCTGCGAGGGCGGACTGCTCAAGTGCTTCGGCGCTCGCGCGCGCGGCCGTCATGAGCCGCAAAAGTTCGGCACTGTCGGTGATCGTGGCTGCTGTTGCCAGGGCCTCGAAGCTGCTCTTTTCGCCCTCCGGCCACCGCGTCGAATGGAGGATGCGCTGCACGCGCCAGAGCTGACGCTCAAAGGTGCCCGTGCCGCCGAAGTAGTCGAGGTGAGCCGCGACGGTCTTCAATTCCGCATCATGCTTCCACTGTTTCCAGCGGAAGTCGATGGCGGTGGTCCCCGGGTCGGAGGGCCAACGCGCCAGCGCGGCGGAGACGAGAGGCTCGATCTCGGCGGTCTCACCACGGCGGAGCATCGATTCGACGGCGAGCGCAATGCTGCGTGTGCCGAACGAGGCGTCGGCAAAGAGCGGCTTCAAGGTGTCGAGCGCTTCCTGTTCGCGCTGCATTCTGAGCAGGGTGGCTCCCAGCATGAAGCGGAGTTCGGGAGAGGCACTGTCCTGCTTGACGGCGACCTCGAGCATGCGCCGCGCCACATGATGATCGCCACGCTCGAAGGCGGCGCGTCCTTCAGCGGCGTAGTCTCCGCATCCGGCGGCGAGGCCGATGAAGGCAAGGAGGATGGCCCGAATGCAATGGCGCATGCAGAGAACTGGCGTGCTGCTCATGGTCGTCTTGGAGTTCCCGAAGAACGGGCGCAAATCCTCTGCGGCGAGCCTGCTTTGAGGGTTGTCTGGTGACAATCCTCGCGCTGGCCCACGCGTTGCATCCTATCAGTGAGCGGCCTATCCTCTCGCGATGCCCGGAGTTCCACGCGTTTACGTGAGCGTCGACGGAGGCGGCACGCACACGCGTGCCGGACTCTTCGACGAGTTCGGCCGGGAGCTGGTGCGTACTAAAGCTTCAGCCTGCAATCCGAACCGGGTGGGTGTGGCGGCGGCGACCGGGGCGCTCAGGGACGCTCTCAAGGGGCTCGCCACTGCGGCCATCGCGCGGCGGATCGGGGGTGCGGCAATCGGACTTGCCGGACGCAGTCATCCCGGTGCAGCAACGATGCTGCGGGCTGCCTGCGCGACAGAGGGGGAGGGCGCCGGTTTTCTCGCGGAACTGGCCAGCGCGCCGATCCGCCTTCTTCGCGAAGACGGAGAACTTGCGCATGCAGCCGCCTTTGAGGGTCGGGCTGGCGTGCTCTTGCTGGCAGGCACAGGCAGTGCGGCATGGGGCATCGGGCCTGTCGGCCATGTGCGTTGTGGTGGGCTCGGGCCTTCCATCGGGGACGAAGGCAGCGGCCACGCACTCGGCATGGCCGCGTTGCGCGCTGCGGCTCGGCACTTCGACGCCACAGGGTGCGCACCCTCCTGGCTTCTCGCGCTCACGAAGATCCCTGTGCGTGGCCTTGAGAGCGCGCTGCGGGGAGGGGAGGTGCGCGCCGCGGACCTCGCGCCCGTGGTGCTGGAGTTGGCCGCGGCTGCGGCGGCGCAAGCGGAGAACCAGCGGGGTGATCGCGCGCTGTTGCTCGCTGTGCAGAGTGATGCCGTCCTGGGGCTGTTGGAACTCGCGGCGACCGCTGCGCGTCGGGTCGGGCTGGAGGAGGCGCGCATCGCTACCGCCGGATCTGTCGCGGAAGCACTGCGTGTCTTGATGCTGCCGCAACTGGGCGAAAGACTCGCGCCGCATGTGCACGATGCACTCCCCGGTGGGTACTGGTTGCTTCAGCGCGACGCGGCTGTCCCCCCCGAGTGGTAGGAACGCGCTGGGGAGGGGCTCCATCGCGGGCCGAGGCTCCCCGTCCGCATGGTCGAGCGCTTCCTTGCACGGCTGAAGTCCGATCCCTCTCTGGCATCGCGCATCGCGCACTGGCACCGGGAACCAGCCGTTGCGGGAGCATCTCGGCCCTTCCCGGCCTCACTGCATCCCGTGCTTGCCGAGAGTCTCAAGCGCCGCGGCATCGAGGATCTTTACAGCCACCAGGCGGAAGCCTTCGAGCATGTGCTCGCGGGCCGTCACACGGTGGTGGCGACACCGACGGCGAGCGGGAAGAGCCAGTGCTACGCGCTGCCCATTCTTTCGGCCATGCTTGCCGCACGGGAAGGTCGCGCTCTCGGTCGCGATGGCAGCGGACGTCTGTTGCCTGCGGCCACGCGCCCCACAGCACTCTTCATCTTTCCCACCAAGGCTCTCGCGCAGGATCAACGTGCGGCAGTGAACGAGACCTTGGCTGCCGAGGAGCGGGCAGACGGTGGCATCAGGGACCTGGCGGACGCGCAGGCGCTGGCTGTGCGCGGGCTCGCGCCCATTGGTGCCTGGACGTACGACGGCGATACGCCGCCGGACATCAGGCGGCGGTTGCGGGAATCCGGCGACATCATCATCACCAATCCCAGCATGTTGCATGTAGCCATCCTGCCGAACCATCCGCGCTGGGCGGATTTCTTCCGGCGGCTGCGCTACGTCGTCATCGACGAGGTGCATGCACAGCAAGGAGTCGCTGGCGCGAGCATGGCGAATGTCCTGCGCCGGCTTTCGCGTATCGCGCGGCACCACGGTTCAGAGCCTGTGTTCATCGGTTGTTCCGCGACCATCGCCAATGCACGCACGCATTTCGGACGCCTCGTGGAGCGCGACGTGGAGCTGGTGGACAAATCCGGGGCGCCGCGCGGAGAGCGTCATCATGTGTTGCTCAATCCGCCTGTCATCAATGTGCCGCTCGGGCTGCGTGCGCGTGCGGTGGATGAAGCACGTGAAGTCTGCCGGCATTTTCTGAAGCTCGGTCTTCCCGCCATCGTGTTCGGGCGTTCGCGCTCGCGAGTCGAAGTCCTCACCAAGTACCTGAAGGATGCCGCGGCGTCCCTCGATCTCGATCCGGCCACGGTGGTCGGCTACCGCGGTGGGTATTTGCCGGATCTTCGGCGGCGCATCGAGGCCGGTCTGCGTGATGGCAGCATCCGCATGGTGGCCGCTACCAATGCGCTCGAACTGGGTGTGGACATCGGATCTCTGGATGCCGTGGTCATGGCGGGCTATCCCGGCAGTACGGCGAGCTACATGCAGCAAAGCGGGCGTGCAGGGAGGCGGCGTGGCGCCTCGGTCACCGTGCTGGTGGCGAGTTCGTTGCCTCTGGATCAGTACGTCCTCCAGACGCCGGAACATCTCTTCGGTGCGCGCGCAGGACCTGAGGTCATCATCAATCCGGACAATCTCGTGGTGGCCACCAATCACTTGAAGTGCGCCGCCTTCGAATTGCCTTTCCGCATGGAGGAGAGTTTTGGTTCCTTCCCCCACACGCGCGCAGTGCTGCACGCGCTGGCGGTTCCTGGAGGTCCGTTGTTTGCGAAAGAAGGCAGGACCTTCTGGATGGATGAGGCCTGGCCTGCGGAGAAGGTGAGTCTCGACGGAGGCAGCACCGACAACTTCGTGGTGGTGGAGATGCCGTCGGGCAGGAGTCTCGGCACGGTGGACAGACCGGCTGTGATGACCACGCTTCATCCGCAGGCCATCTACCAGCATCAGGGCGAACAGTTCGTGATCACGCACCTCGATTGGGAGGGACGCCGCGCTGAAGCCGAGCACGTGCAGGTGGATTACTGGACCGACGCGGAGTCACGCACGGAGGTCCAGGTGTTGAGCGAGGATCAGGATGCGCCGCGCGGACTCTTCCGTTTCGGCTGCGGGGATGTGCACACCACGCGCGTCGCCACACTCTGGAAGCGCATGCGTTTCTACACCAATGAGAACGTGGAGACAGGTCCTATCGATCTGCCGCCCGAGGAACTGGACACCACGGCCTTCTGGATGGCACTCGCACCGGAGATGGTGGATCGTCTCCGGCTCCACGACACTGCCCGGGCCGGCACACTTGAGGGGGCAGCGTCGTTGTTGCGTTCCGTGGTGCCTGCGCTCTGCCAGCAAGGCAGAAGCGAGGTGCGCGCTCTCGGGCTCGGTTCGCATCCGCATTTTCTCAGTCCGGTGATCTTGTTGCTCGACACGGTGCCGGGCGGAATCGGCCTTGCAGAGGAACTGATGGCGCGGCACATGGCGCTCTTGCGTTGTGCGTTGCGCGTCGTTCGTCACTGTCCGTGTCAGGTGGGTTGTCCGGCCTGCATCGGCACCGGCATGGCGCGCGGACCGGAGGCAAAACGTGCCGTGTTGGAACTGGTGAGCATGGCGCTCGCCGCGGCAGAAGAGTCATCCGGTTGCGGACCCGCTGCGGGTGTCGCCACAATTGATTCTTCCGGTCGTATCGGATTTGCGGCTCTCGGCGCTGAGGGCGAACACTGATGTCTGCGGGGCTGCAGGAGAAACTCGCCCGCCTCGGACTGCTTGCGGCAACGCCCAGCACGGCTTCCGCTGTGCCACCGAGTGTGGTCTCTGAATTGCCGGGCCGCGAGTGCCTGACGTGTTGCGGCCCGGTGTGGATGCATGAGCGACGGTTCGTTCCGGGTGCGGCACCTCTTCCCCACGGCACGCGACCGCTCACTTCAGTGGAGAAGGCGCTCTTGTTCCGACGCCCACCACGCCATGGAGCAGCGGTGGCATTCGATATCGAGACCACGAGCCTCGCCAGCGGCGCAGGCGTGAATGCCTTCCTAGTGGGGCTCGGATGGTGGCATGAGGGAGTCGTGGTGGTGCAGCAATGGCTCATGCGTTCGCCACTTGAGGAAGAAGCCATGCTCGCGTCCGTGCTGGCCACGCTCCAGCGTTTCACCGGCATGCTGAGCTTCTGCGGACGGGGTTTTGATATTCCGCGCTTTCGCGACCGGCTGGCCATGGCGGGGCGTGGGGAGCAGTTGCCGGTCTTTCCGCACGATGATCTGGCGCCTCTCGCGAGGCAGATGCTCACGGGGCGCATGAAGAATGCGCGCCTCGCCAGCGTGGAAGCGGAACTTCTCGGGTTCCGGCGCGTGCATGACTTGCCGGGCAGCGAGTGCCCGCGCGAGTGGTTCGCATTGCAGCGAGGTCAGGCACACCGCATGGCGGCGGTCATGGAGCACAACGCCATCGATGTGGCGAGTCTCTTTGGGGTGGAGTGGGCGCTCTTCGAAGAACTGCAGCAGCCGCGCACGCCCGCCACTGCCATGCTGGCCACGGTGGCGGCTCTGGAAGCGGGCGAAATGATGCACGCCCAACGGGCAGCCAATGTCGCCGACGAGATTCTCGCTGCAGACTCTGCGGGACAAGTTCCGCGCGGACTCGCCGAACAGTACCGGCGCGCGCGGCAGCGCCTTCACGCGGCGTGCTGACTCAGCCGCCCGCTTCGGTCAGCATTCCGGGTTTCTTGCCCGTTGGTGTCCTGGCTGCGCGATTCTGGTGACGGCTGGCGATTTCAGCACGGCCACGCGCCTTGAGTGATTGACGGAAGTCGAGCGTTCTCAGGCGTGCAGCCTGCGCGTGTAGCGGATGAACGCGACGCGCTGGCTCGCTGCGCCTGCGGCATCCCGCCAGACCTCGAATTCCTTCGTGTCGGCATCCACGATGCGGGAGATCTGGCGCGTCACGATTTCCTTGCCGTTGCCGAAGTAGTCCGGCATGGTGCCGAGCATAGTGAAGACCTTGCCCGCTGCGTCCACGCTGCCTTCCGAAAGCTGCAACGCGGCGGCCGAGGGATCCACCCAGACCCCCACAAACTTCTGCTTCAGAGTGTCGTAACCCATGATGCCGTGACCGCGGAAGTTCAGCGGCGGCTCGCCACTTTCGAGATCGAAGACGATCCAGAACCCGCCCATGTCGAGACGGCAAGTCTCGCGCCCCGTGACGCGGAACGGCTCTGGGGCTCCGGGGATGGCGAATTCGCTGACGGTGTCGAAAGTGCCGACGAACTGTTGCAGGAGGCTGTGTTCGGCTGACGGGGTCGCGGGTGGCATGGCCCGATTGTGACAGCGTCTGCAAAGTCGGTCGAGTACGATCTTCATTGATGCGGCCTGTGATTCTGTTCCTCTTTCTCGCCTCTCTGGTCGGTGCACAGTCGCCGTCTGCGGAGCGCTTCGAGAATGAGGTCCGGCCGCTTCTTGCGGGCAACTGCTACTCGTGCCACAGCGAGAAAGCGGGCAAGAAGAAGGGCGGGCTGCTCCTCGACAGCTTTGAGGGGATTCGCAAGGGTGGCCGGTCCGGACCGCTCTACAGCGCGGGCAAGCCGGACGAGAGTCTGCTCTGGCAGGTGCTCACGCATGAGCACGAAATGCGCATGCCGCCGAAGCAGAAACTCGGAGCGGGCGCCATTGCATCCGTTCGCCTGTGGATCGCAGAAGGGGCGGAACTCCCGGCGCAGTTGGCAGCGACTGGTGAGGCCATGCACTGGGCCTTCCAGCCGCGGCGGCCGGTGGTCGCGGAGGATGGAGCGCTCGCGACGATCGACGACTTGCTCGACGCCGCGCAGGAGCGGCGCAATGTCGAAGCCTCTCCTCGGGCGGATCCGGGCACTTTGCTCCGGCGCGTGACGTGGCGACTCACCGGGCTGCCGCCCACCAGAGATGAGCTCGCGAAATTCCTCGCGGATCCGGACCAGACGGCCTTCACGTCTGTCGTGGATCGTCTGCTCGCCTCGCCGCGCTACGCCGAGCAGATGGCGCGCCATTGGCTGGATCTTGCGCGCTATGCCGACAGCAACGGTGCTGATGAAAACCACTGCATGTCGCAAGCGTGGCGATATCGCGACTGGGTGGTGCAGGCCTTCGCGAAGGACCTCTCCTACGACCAGTTTCTCATGCAGCAAATCGCGGGGGACCTCCTGCCCGAGAAGGACAGTGCTGCGGACACCATCGACCAGCACATCGCTACGGGGTTTCTCGTGCTGGGCCCGAAGATGCTCGCGGAACAGGACAAGGAGAAACTGAAGTACGACCTGGTTGATGAGCAGATGGATGTGCTTTTCAGAACAGCGCTGGGATTCAGCACCTCCTGTGCGCGCTGTCACGATCACAAATTTGATCCGGTGACGCAGGAGGATTACTACGCCCTCGCTGGAGTGTTTGCGAGCACCAAGAGCCTCAGCCACACCAACTTCGTTTCACAGTGGATGGAACGGGATGTGGGGCCGCGGGCGCGCGTGCTTGAGCTGACAGCCTGGCGCGGCGCGGCAGCGGAGGCGGCGAAGAAGGAGAAGCACGCCATGGAGGCGGCAGACCTCGAGGCGCGGCGGCTGCTCGCGAGCAGATTTGCCGACCATCTCCTCGCCGCGGAGAAGACTCGCGCCGCCGTCCTCACGCTGGAAGCAGAGCATGCATCCAACGGCAATCTCATCGCCGACCGCAGCATGTGGGGCGATGCCCGGACAGTGGTGGCCCGCACAGGGAGTTCCGGCTTGCAGTTCGCTGAGTTCCGCTTCGAGCGTGCGGGCCGTTTCGAACTGGAGCTGCGCGCTGCTGCGGAGGAGTCCCGTCCTGTGCGCGTGCTTCTGGATGGGCGCGAGATCGCCGCTGCTGCACTCGGCGCCGTCACGGGCAGTTGGCTGCCTCTCGGTCAGCGTTGGAGTTCCCTCGGCGAGGTGGAGCTCGCCGCAGGAGAGCATGTGCTGCGCATGGAGCGTGACGGGTCTTTTCCGCATGTGGACAAGCTGCGTCTGGTCCCGAAGATCGATGAGCGCGCGGCCTGGCCTGCGCTGACGCCTGAAGGGCTCGAGTCCGTCGCGCTGCGGGCCGCGGTGGATGCTCTCGAAGTGGCCGCTGAGGTGAAGGAGGCGCCACTCTCGCTCTGGGTCGGCTGGAGGGCGCAGCCTGAAGCGGTTCTTGCGGAAGCTCACGCTGCCTCGAAGAACCCCCTCGCGGTTGCGCTGGCTGCTCCTGCACCACGCGATGCCATGGAATTCGCCGGCAGGCTGCAGACCCTCGGGCTCGCGGCGATGCAAAGGGCGGAGCCCGCGCAATTCGGGTTTGATGCGAAGCGCGACGCGGCTCTCGGCCTTGTGGCCGGGCCAGAAGGGCTGTTCTGGCTGCAGGCTGGCGAACTGGAGTCGCTCTGGCCTGAGACCCGGCGCGCGACAGTGCTCGCGGAGCGCTTGGAAGTGAAGGCTGTGCAGGGTCGCCGTCCGGAAGCCCTGCCCGTGGGGATGGTGGTTGAAGCGCTTCCGCGCAAGCCCCTGCCGGTGCTTGCCCGTGGCAACCATCTCACTCCCGATGGCGAGGCGCAGCCGCTGGGCGCTCCCGCGGCGCTCTCGGGCCTCGTTCCGTCGGGCCCTTTCGCTGCGGCAGAGGATGGTCGTCTCGCGCTCGCGCGCTGGATGATTGACGCCCGCCATCCGCTCACCGCGCGCGTGATGGTCAACCGCGTCTGGCTCTGGCTCTTCGGAGAGGGGCTGGTGCGAACGCCTTCCGATTTCGGATCCAAGGGCGACCGTCCAGAACTGCCGGAACTCCTGGACACCCTCGCCGAGCGTTTCGTGCGCTGCGGCTGGTCCGTGAGGCAGCTCGTGCGCGAGATTGTGCTGACGGAAGCGTGGCAGCGCTCCGCTTTGCCAACGGAAAACGCGTTCGCAACGGACCCGGAAAATGCAACCTTCGCGCACATGCGGCCGTTCCGCCTGGCGGCGGAGGAGGTGCGCGATGGCCTTCTGCTCACCAGCGGCGTTCTTGATGTCAAGCCCTTCGGACGCTCACTCGCATTGGAGAGCGGCGTGATCGTGACCAACGATCAGTCCGGCAATCTCGCGAACTACGACAGTCTGCGACGGAGCCTCTGGCTGCCGGTCGTGCGCAACGCCATGTACGAGATGTTCAGCATCTTCGATTATGTGGACGCCAATGGTCCCTTGGACCGGCGCGGTCAATCCGTGCAACCGCAGCAGATGCTCTTCTTTCTGAACAGTGCCATGGTGCGCGAGGCCGCGGCGAAGCTGGCCGAGGCGTCGCTGGCCGCGGCAGCAACAGACAGCGCGCGCGAGGACTTCATCGCACTCGGCATTCTGCACCGCAGGCCGTTGGACAGCGAGCGGCTGACACTGGCAGGCCTCCGAGCGCGTGTGCGTGCAGAAGGGCGCGACGAGAAGGCGGCATGGGCGGCAGTGGCACAAGTACTGTTCGCCAGCAACGAGTGGCTGCATGTGGACTGACGCTGTCCATCATCCTCTCGCCAGCCGTCGCGACGTGCTCGCGGCTGGCGCGCTCGGTTTCGGCAGCCTCGCTCTCCGCGGAGTGCTCGCGGCTGAAGCTGGCAGGCCGCTGCCGATTCCCGCACGCGCGAAGCGCGTGATCTTCCTCTTCATGCACGGCGGCCCGAGCCAGGTGGACACCTTTGACTGGAAGCCACGTCTGCAAGCCGACGATGGCAAGCCTTTTCCGGGCGAACGCCCGCGTGTGGTCTTCGCGAAGACCGAGGCGCTGATGGCTTCGCCCTTCAAGTTCGCGCAGCACGGGCAAAGCGGTGCGTGGGTGAGTTCGCTCTTCCCCGAAGTGGCGAAGGTGGTGGACCACCTCTGCTTCATCAAGTCGCTTCACGGTACGAATCCAGCGCACGGTGGTGCCCTGCTCGCGCTGCACACCGGCTCGGACACTTTTGTGCGTCCGAGCATGGGTGCGTGGATCAGCTATGGGCTCGGCACTGAGAACAAGGACCTCCCGGGGTTTGTCAGCATCTGCCCGACGCTTGGTCACGGGGGCGTGGCCAACTGGTCCAATGCTTTCTTGCCCGCGGAGCATCAGGGCATTCCCCTCGGGCACGCAGCCGTCAAGGCCAAGGACGTGCGCTTCGCTTTTGCGAGTGGCGGAGACACTCCCTTGCAGGAAGCGGAAATGGAGGCGCTCCGTGTCCTGAACGGCAGTCACCGCGCGCGGAATTTCCATGATCCCGCTCTCGCTGCGCGCATGGCCAGCATGGAAACGGCCTTCCGCTTGCAGGATGCGGGGGCGAAGGTCCTCGACCTCTCCGGCGAATCGGCGTCAACGCTTGCGAGCTACGGCATCGACACGGCGAAGACGGAAAACTTCGGGCGCCAGTGCCTGATGGCGCGTCGCTTCGCGGAAGCGGGCGTGCGCTTCATCCAGTGCACACATAGCTACAAATGGGATCAGCACGAATCGCTGAAGGGACTGCACACGAGCAATGCGGCGGAAGTGGATCTGCCCATTGCGGGGCTCATCAGCGATCTTGCTGCCCGCGATCTTCTGAAGGACACGCTTGTTCTTTGGGCTGGCGAGTTCGGACGCACACCGACGCGCCAAGGCGGGATGGGTGATGCGGCGGGGCGCGATCACAATCCCCATGGTTTCACGGTCTTCATGGCGGGTGGCGGTGTGAAGGCAGGGACGAGCTTCGGCGCCACTGACGATTGGGGCTGGTTTGCCACGGAGAACAAGGTGCATGTGCACGATCTCCACGCCACCATGCTGCACTTGCTCGGATTGGAGCACGAAGTACTCACCTTCCGCCACGCAGGTCGCGATTTCCGGCTTACCGATGTGGCCGGGCACGTTGTGAAAGAGATTCTCGCCTGAGGGTGCGCAGGCTGGGCTGAGGGATCTGTCGCTGCGGCGTCGCCAACTGAAGCAGCGCGCTGCGCGCCCGGAATCCGCGAGCTAGGCGTCGCGCGTGAGCTCGGCCACAACTTCCGGCAAGAGCTCGCATTCTGCCGCGAACACCCGCGCCGCGAGTGCATCTGCGGTGTCGTCGGGCCACACCGCGACCTTGCGCTGCGCGATGATGGCGCCGCTGTCGTACTCAGGTGTCACCCAGTGCACGGTGCACCCGGATTCGGTTTCGCCGGCCGCGAGAACGGATTCGTGCACATGGTGCCCGTAGAAGCCCTTGCCGCCGAACTTCGGAAGCAAGGCCGGATGGATGTTGATGGCGCGCCCTTGCCAGTGCGGTGGAATCGGCCAGCGCTTGAGCCAGCCCGCGAGCACGGCGAGGTCGATCCGGTGCGCATCGAGGTGCCCCGCGACGTCAGCCGCCTTGGCCACCACCACGGGAATGCCGTGCTCCTCCGCGTGGCGGATGGCGCCGATGTCGGGCGCGGAAGCGATCACGAGGGCTATCTCACAGCCGAGCTCTCCACGGGCCTTCCGCTGCACGAGATTGAGCAGGCTGCGCCCGCCCCCAGAGACGAGCACCGCGATGCGTTTCATGGCCCCTCGCCGAGACCGCGCACCGAGAGCGTCACGGCCTGACCTTCCACTTCTGCACTCGCGGCAGTGGGGCCCGCCACATCCGAGGTCGTGAGCTCAAGGGCGAGGGTCTCGCTCTGGATGCGATCGGCCCAGCGCAGCACGGCCTGCTGGATGGCGGCGGGTCCGCTCACGTGCAGCGCGATGCGGGTCGTCACCTTGAGATCGAGGGCCTTCCGCTGATTCTGGATGCGGTTGATGAGTTCGCGGGCGAGACCTTCCTCCACCAGTTCAGGAGTGAGAGTCGTATCGAAGGCGGCCATGTAGCCACCCGTGCTTGCGACTGCGTAGCCCTCGCGCCCGCGACGCTCCACAAGGAGTTCGGCGGCGCTGAATTCCACCGGGCCGCTTCCGAGATCGAGGACGAGCCGGCCTTCGCCTTCGAGGCTCGCGAGATCCGTGTCACTGAGGCGGGTGAGAGCAGCTTTCAGCGCGCCCAACTGCTTGCCGAGTTTCGGACCGAGCGCAGGCAAGTGCGGCTTCACGGTGATGGTGCAGTAAGCGCCACTCTGCTCTGCCACCACCAGCTCTTTGACATTGAGTTCTTCCATGACCTCGCGTCCGAGTTCACGGTCCTTCAAGCCCGCGAGAGCTGCTGCATCCGGCCCGCTGACGATGAGGCGCGCGAGCGGTTGGCGCACGCGGAGTTTTGCACTCTCGCGCGCAGCGCGCCCGAGGCTCACGGCCGTCATCACTGCGGACATGCGTGTTTCGAGCACGGCATCGATGCGTGCGGCATCCACGCGGGGCAGATCGCCGAGATGCACGCTCGCAAGTCCGTCTGCGGCTCCGAGCTCGCGGTGCAAGTGGTGCGCTGACAAGGGCGCTATCGGAGCGAGAAGGAAGGCGACCGTACACAGCGCTTCGTGCAGTGTTGTGTACGCCGCATTCTTGTCGGCAGCGTCCTTCGACTTCCAGAAGCGCGCGCGATTGCGGCGGATGTACCAGTTCGAAAGTTCATCCGTGATGAACGTGCCGAGGAGGCGCGTGGCCTTCATGGGATCGAAGGCCATCATGGCTGCGCGGTAATCGCGGTTGAGTGAGTGAAGCCTGGAAGCGATCCAGCGATCGAGGGCGGTGAGTGCACCGGGATCGACGGGCGTCGCACCGGGTTTCCAGCCATCAAGGTCCGCGTAGAGCCTGAGGAACGAAAGGCTTGGCCAGAGCGTGCCGAAGATGCGGCGTTCGGTTTCCGCCACGCCCTCCAGATCGAAGGACTTCGATTGCCAGGGCGGGGAGCCTGCGAGGAGATACCAGCGCAGAGGATCGGCCCCGTGCTTCGGGAGAACCTCCCAAGGATTCACGGTGTTGCCGACGGACTTCGACATCTTGCGGCCCTGCTTGTCATTCACGAGGCCGTTGACGATGACGCTTCTGTAGGGCGCTTCGTCAAAGAGGAGAGTCCCGAGCGCCAGCATCGAATAGAACCAGCCGCGGGTCTGATCCAGCCCTTCGCAGATGTAATCCGCGGGGAAGCTCGCTTTGAACAGTTCG
>SXGS01198210.1_pt1 | contig 39821 bp, 31 predicted proteins | sample 3174681 | NCBI WGS metagenome assembly SXGS01 (sample SAMN11356861, study PRJNA531348) | freshwater metagenome | isolation source: freshwater sample F1-80 | place: China: Fuxian Lake, Yuxi | collected 2017-12-25 | reverse complement strand
GACGTTGGGTTCGAGTTGGTAGATGTTGATGTTCAGATTCCGAATCCCGCGCGGGCTTGGGGAATCTTGTCGGGGTTGGACATGGCTGCGTACTACGGCCAACGAGCGGAGGGACGCTTCGATGAGCTCACTCCGGTCGTTCGGGCCGGCATGGCTTATACGCAACGGGCCACTCCGAACGATGTGCTTCGATCGCTACGGCGGCGTGGTGAAATGCTGTTAGCGGTGGGCGAACTTTTCGATCAAATTGACTACCTGTTGACCCCGACCACTGCCACAGTGGCTTTCTCGGCGGGTGGCCCGCCACCAACTGTGATCGGCGGTCAGGATGTTGGCGGGATGGGCAGCGTGCCGTTCACTGCTCCGTTCAACATCAGCGGACAACCCGCAGTGAGCATCCCTGTCGATTGCTCAGCCGATGGACTCCCGATTGGCTTGCAGGTCGTGGGCCGCCGCCATGATGACGTCGGTGTGCTTGCGTGCGCAGCGATTGTCGAAAGCAATAGGCCTTGGGCGAAATTTGCGCCCTACGCTCACTCATGATGACGCGCCCTAAGAAGTCAGAGCAAGAGCCCGCGTCGCAAGAGATTGTTGAAGTCGCTCCCAATATTTTGAGAATGCAGCTTCCAATCTGGTTGCCGGGTCTCGGGCACGTCAATATGTACGGTCTCATCGATGACAAAGGCATCGCGGTTGTCGACCCTGGGCTACCCGGCCCGAAGTCATGGGCGGCACTCAAGAGTCGCTTGAAATCTGCTGGCTATAAGGTCAAAGACGTTCATACCGTCGTCGTGACACATTCGCATCCTGATCATTTTGGCGGCGCTGGTCGGATCGCGAAAATCAGCGGAGCGCGCCTCATCACGCACAACGCCTTTTCGACTTGGTCTGTAACCGGACCTACTTCTGCCCGAGGGGCGTTGAGCGAAGAAGCTGCTCGGCGTTTGGAGCTTGAGGCAGCGATGCTCGCACAGTCGAGCGACGTGCACCCTGACGAAATTCCAACCATCGACGATCTGAGCGGTGTGATCCATGATGACACCGTCGAAGTGGAAACAACAGGCCAGAAATGGGGAGGCACGACACCGTGGGGTACGGAGAACCCCGGCCCGCCAATGAAACGGCGCGTCATGATCCAAGCGTTGCGCTACTTGTTCGATTCGCCCGAACCAACCCATCGTGTGCATCACGCTGATCGTCTACATCTCGCTGGTCGCGAGTGGTGGTGCATTCATACGCCCGGACATACCGTTGACCACCTGTGTCTCTTCGACCCGGTTGATGGCACTTTGTTGTCCGGCGATCATGTGCTTCCTACCATCACACCGCACGTTTCGGGTGTGAATCAGGCCGACTCGCTCAAGAGCTATTTGGCTACCCTCGATTTGGTAGCGCGTCTTCCCGATGTCAATTTGGGGCTACCGGCGCACGGCAATCCGTTCCTAGATGTTGCGGCGCGGGTTGCTGCGATCAAAGAACATCATCATGAGCGAATGGAGCAGTTGCGGTCCGCGGGGATCGCGTTAGGACCGGCCTCTGTGCAGTCGCTGTCGCGCGAAGTATTCCCGAAGCGCCATTGGGGCGTGATGGCGGAGTCGGAAACCTTCGCACATCTGCAGCATCTCCTGAATGCCGGCGGCGCGGAGCGCTACGAAGAGGACGGCAAGATCATGTTTCGCATGGGTGATCGCTTGTAGCGAAACACTGAGGTGTTTCATTGCAGATCGAGCTACGCGAAACTGCGAGAAGCGTTAGGGTTTCGAGATGGCAGTTATCACCGAAGGCGCAGAAGTCGCGGATCTCCTTGCTCACCTCATTCGCAATGAGTGCGTGAACGACGGTTCGCCAGAGTCCGGCCACGAATCCAAGAGTGTCGACGTACTCGCACAGTATTTGGGCGACTCGGGGCTTGACATCGAGCGGTATGCCGCAGTTCCAGGGCGAGAGAGCTTGGTTGCGCGCATCGAGGGTTCGGACCCAAGTGCTCCAACCCTGTTGCTGATGGGACACACCGATGTCGTACCCGTGAATCCAGATGGGTGGAGTCACGATCCGTTCGGGGGCGAACTCATCGACGGTGAGATTTGGGGTCGCGGGGCCGTCGACATGCTGAACCTCACGGCGTCGATGGCCGTCGGTTTCAAGAACCTTGCGTCGAGCGGATTCCGACCGCGCGGCACGCTGATTTATTTGGCCGTCGCCGACGAGGAGGCGCTTGGCAGCTGGGGTGCTGGTCACTTGATTGAACATGAACGAGACGCAGTGATGGCCGACTATGTGATTACTGAGGCGGGTGGATTTCAGCTTCCGACCGCGAGTGGGCCGAAACTGCCTGTCATCGTTGGTGAAAAGGGTTCCTATTGGTGCCGGATTTCCGTTGCGGGAACGCCGGGGCACGCGAGCCAACCTTTTCGCACGGACAACGCGCTGATCCATGCCGCCGAAGTCGTGCGCCGCTTGGCTGAGTACCGTCCGAGAACTGAGATCCACGACACTTGGCGGCGTTTCATTGAAGGCGTATTTCCGCCCGAAATCAGTGGTCCGCTCACCGATGAAGAGCAGCTATGGGACTTTTGCGGTCAGCTACCAGTGGGCTTGGCGCGCCAAGCCCATGCATGTACACACACGACGTTCGCTCCGACGATCATTCATGGGGGCACCAAAACCAATGTCATTCCTGACGAAGTCACGATCGAAGTCGATATTCGAACGTTGCCGGGCCAGAACGCGAGCGACATTGAGCGCATGTTGGCGGACGCGTTAGGCGACCTTCACGCGCGAGTCACGATTTCCTCGTTCGACGACAACGAGAGTACGGCCTCACCGATTGATTCGCCATTGTGGAGTTGTTTGGAACGCGTGACTGGGGACATGGTCCAAGGAAGCTCGTTGGTTCCGTTTCTTACCGTGGGCGCAACCGACGCTCGCTTCTTTCGACGGGCGGGTTCGGTGGCTTATGGCTTTGGATTGTTTTCACAACGGCTGAGCTTTGAAGATTACGCGGCGATGTTTCACGGCAACGACGAACGCGTTGATATCGATTCGCTCGTCATGTCGACTGCGCTGTGGGAATTGATTGCTCGCGATCTTTTGGCCTAGAGCTTGCCGCCATTGTCAAGGCGAACTGTCGTCAGGGCGTTGGTCGCGCAAATAGCGTTCGAAATCCTGGGCGAGAGAATCGCCACTTGGTAGATCGTCTTCGTCGAAGATGTCGTCCTCGTCGTCGTCATCATCTTCTTCTTCGGCATCGTCCTCATCGCTGAAGAATCCGTCAATTTCATCGAAGTATTCGGTGTCGAAAAGGGGGTCCGGGTCGATATCGATATCGATGGGATCGTCACCGAGTTCACCGTCTGAGTCGAAGCGGGCTTCTAGTTGATGCACGTATGCGGTGAGATCCCCATCGGTTTCCACCATGGAGTTCACGGTCACTTCCCAACCTCGCGCCGCGGCTGCGAGACTGCTGAGTTCAATCGGCAGTTGGAATAGCGAAGCGAGTCGTTGCAGCAATATGAGGGTGGCCTTTGGGCTTGGTGCGTTTGCGGTGTAGTGCGGCACCGGGACCCACAGCGAAATTGCTTCGAATCCGCTGCGGCGAGCCGCGTCGGAGAGCACGCCAACAATTCCCGTAGGGCCTTCGTAGCGTGACCGCTGCAGCCCCAGTTTGGCGATGGTGTCGGGATCACTCGCGGTTCCGGTGACCGGGAGGGGCCGGGTGTGTGGCGCGTCGCCGAGGAGTGCGCCGAGAGTGATCACTGTCGTCGCGTTGTGGACGGCGGCGAAGCTGAGGATTTCTTCACAGAATTGGAGCCACTTCAGATTCGGCTCGATGCCAATGATCAAAATGAGGTCATGGTCTGCTCCAGCAACCTTGGCAATCGATATTGTCGTGGTGCGCCATTGAATTCCGGTCACGACGCCATTCGACAACGCGACGTGCGGGCGCGCCGACTGATAGTCGCTGTATTCCTGTGCGTCGAGTTCGAATACTTCCTTCGCGTGCAGGCTGCGTATCAGAAATCTCAGCGCGTCGGTCGCAGCGTCGGCAGCGTCGTTCCAACCTTCGAATGCTGCGACCACAATTGGGTTTCGAAGCGCTTGTACGTCTTCGCTCGGATTGGTCACCCCTGCCTCGTTCGTTATCCGTGCAGAGTTCGAAGCTCTGACTCGTTTGCGAAGGCAATCGCTCCTTCAGCTAGCCCACCGACAAGCGCACCCATGTGGTCGAATCCATCGCCGCGCGTCATGCCCATGAGATAACGGGCATGGATTCCTGCGACAATGATCGCGAGTTTGTATGACGCGAACACTTCGTACCAGTCGAGGTACGTGAGGTCGATACCACTCGCGCTCGCATACCTATCAACAACTGTTGCACGGTCGAGAAAACCGAGTTCGGTTGAAATAGCTGCACCGGTAGCCACGACCTGCGCATCCGCACGGCCCCAGTAGAGCAAGAACAGGCCAAGGTCGGCGAGCGGGTCTCCGAGAGTGGACATTTCCCAATCAAGGACGGCAACCACTTTGCCAGCGTCGACTGTATCGAGCATCGTGTTGTCGAGGCGATAATCGCCGTGGACAATGGTCGGCTTCGGTGACGGAGGGATCGCGGCGTTGAGTCGTCGATTGATGTCGTCGATCGCGAGATTGTCAGGGCACCCTGCTGCCTTTGATGATTCCCATTGTTTGCTCCAGCGTCGTACTTGCCGTTCAAGGAAACCTTCTGGACGGCCGAATTCGGCGAGCCCGACAGCTTGGTAGTCAACCTGATGCAACGCCGCGAGCACATCGACGAGCGCTTCTGAGCACCGACGGGCATCCGGTTTGGTCAACGTCTCAAGATCGGCGCTACTGCGCAAAATACGACCTTGGACTCGTTCCATGACGTAGAACGGCGCGCCGTTGACGTCGTTGTCATCGCAGAATGCCAGCGCTCTTGGCACCGGCACCTCGGTGTTTTGGAGCCCGTTGATGACCTTAAATTCGCGCCCCATGTCGTGCGCGGTGGGGAGCACGTGGCCGAGCGGCGGTCGCCTGAGCACGTACTCGTTGTCGCCGTCACGCAAACCGAACGTGAGATTCGAACGTCCGCCCGAAATTAATTCAGCTTCGAGCGGTCCACCGCTTGCCCCTTCTACATGGTGCGCGAAGAAGCGTTGCAGTTTCGCAAGGTCAAGGCCATCGAGGTCTGAAGTTTCGGTCACCCATGCAGGCTAGTGAATGGACTCCAGGAGTATCCCTCGAAGCGGGACAAACCGGGGAGGTCGTGCGGTGCGAAGTGGCGAAGCGCAGGACTATGCGGTGCGTGCTACGCCGCGGCCATCACGTGGGGTGACGGGTTCGCCGTTACCTCGTGGGTAGCGGGCGACGCGGCCAACAGGCATGTCAACGCGGTAGCCCGCGGCTGCGCGTTCTTCTTCGGATTCGGCGCCCCAGAATCCGTATTCACGGTTCTCGCGTGCCCACTTGCGGCAGTCGGGCATCACCTCGCAGGTCGTGCAGATCGAACGGGCTTGCGATTCGCGCACTGCGCGCGCTTCGGGTCGTTCGCCAGGGGGAGCGAAGAACAGTTTGTTCTGGCCCGCGCATGCTGCGTCGGTGGTCCATTCGAGTACTCCGCTGAAGATGAGTGCGGCCGTGCTAGTTGCGGTATCTACTGCCATGATGGGTTGTCCTTTCCGGACCTTCTTCGTCGATCGGGTGGTTCAGCGCCATCGCGTGCATCTGGAGTTCGAAATCTCCTAGCACTTCGATTTGCGTTTGCCCTACTAGTGAAGCCGTTCACAACCCTATCTGTCCAACAGTTCAAAGCGATAGCATCCATCACTATGACCGATTGTGCACTCTAGGTGTGAATTCGGGATTTGCGTGCCACGCGGAGAGGTTATCGGAGGAGTCAAATATGGAACTACGGCATTTTGATGCGCTATTAGCGATCGATCGATTCCGCAGCTTTACGGCTGCCGCCGATTCGTTGCACACGGTGCAGTCGAACGTCTCCGACATGGTTCGTCAGCTGGAGTCGGAACTGGATGTCGTCTTACTGGTTCGCGGCCGGCGCGGAGCGCAAGCGACGGAGTTCGGGCGGGTGGTATTAGAACGCGCGCGACGCATACGCAACGAAATCGAATCCATGCGCGAGGACATCGCCATGATTCAAGGCCTCGAAGTGGGTCACGCAAGCATTGGAGTGGTCGGCACCGTGTCGCGGTGGCTCGCGCCTGCCGTCGTGGCGCAGCTTCAGGAACGCGCTGCGGGCGTGCATATTCGCGTCCATGAAGGCGCGTCTGAGCGGCTGGCGCTCGAGGTCGCGGATCAGACGCTGGCGCAGGCGATCGTGACCGAACCGTTGAACGACCCGCGGCTTCACGTAGAGCACTTGTTGGATGAAGACCTTGTAGTGATGGCGCGTACTGATGTAGCTCTTGGTGCCGGACCGGTTGAATTGGCGGAGCTCAGCCATCTACGCATGATTCTGCCTCCAACCGGTAATCCGCTGCGCGCTGAGATCGACCTTGCAGCCATGAACGCGCAGGTTGCGATTTCTGTTGAAGTTGAAGTTGAAGGTGTGCGGTTGATCGCCGATCTTGTTGCCTCGGGGGCTGGCATCACAATTATTCCTGAAACCGCTGTCCCTGCCGATGCCTCCGCATTGGGTTTGCAGAGCGTCGCGATTGCAGACATGCCACCACGGCGCTTAGCGTTGGTAACCGCGCGGGGAGGATACTTGTCGCTCGCCGATCAACTTGTGCACGATGTTGTCATCGAACTTGTCCGGTCGTCGCGTGCCGTGGAGGACTCATGAAGCCGCGGTATTGATCGGTACACGACCAGCACGCGTCGTGCGGTGCGCCACGATATAGCCAACAAACAAAATGGCGAATCCACCGATTGCATCAAGGAAGTAGTGATTTGCGGTGAGGACGATCACCGTCACGGTTGTAATCGGATACATGACGGAAAGCACTTTTGCCCAAGGTTGCTGAAGGCGAGGAGTCAGCGCGCATGCGCACCACAGGGCCCAGGCGCAGTGCACGCTCGGCATGGCTGCGAACTGGTTCGACAGCTTGCTAATCGCTCCTGAATTAAACGACCAAAATGTCGGATATTCTGCGAGGGTATCGATGTAGCCGTAGCTGGCAGGGAGCAGCCGTGGGGGCATGAGTTGGTAGGTCCAGAAGCCAATTAATGCCAGGCTCGTGGCGAGTGCGAGCGTGTTGCGCCATCTTGCGTAATGATCCGGCGCTTTTCGAAAGAGAAATACTGCGACGCCGATCGTGACCACAAAGTGAAGTGAGCCGTAGAAGTAGTTGCACGCGATGATGAGTGCCCGCACCGACCGCGCACTTTGATGCATCGATTGTTCGTAGTAAATGTGCAGCGCTTTTTCGAAGGAAATGATCTGTTTCGCGTTGGCAAATGCTCTCGACGGATTGGCATTCGTAGCGTTACGAATCGTTGAGTACACCAAGTAGAACGCGAGGACGCATGCGATTTCGACCCACCAGTACAACGAGTGTCCGGTAGAAAGCCGGCGCGCGAATCGCCAGGAGCGATGTGGTGCCGCGACGCGCGCTGTCTGATTCGAATCTGTAGTCAGGTTCATTCGGGTGTTATCGCAGTCGCATCGTCGGTCGCGGCGGCTGGCTGTTTGCGACTAGCGACTACTGCAGGCACGCCCGCGACGCTGACGAGCAGCAGTGACGCGCCCCACAACAATCCGAGCGCAACGGCTTGCCCGTTGGTGACTCCGAGCGGGCCGAGTAGCCGGATGAGCATGCCTTCGCGAACGCCGAAGCCGTTCATTGAAATGGGGACGACTTGTACCATTGCGACTGCGGGGACGAACGCAATGACAGCGGCGATCGGTGAAGGGAGTCGTATCGCGGCGGCGATGAGCGCGACCGATGCGACCACCGAAGCTTGATAACACAACGCAGCGACGAGTACGGCGAAGGCTTGTCGCGGGGAGCGTCGGAGTTTGTCGACTCCGATATGGACCGCACCAACGAAACGTACCCAACCCTCGCGCTCGGCGAATCTTCCGGCGGCTTTGGGGTGCGCGGCAACAATCACGATGGCGCCGAGCAAACCTAGGGTGATCCCCGAAATGAGGATTGCGAGCCAAGCCTGATCTGCGCTGAGCAGGGAAGGCTGCGAAAAGAATCCCGCGATTCCTATCAGTGGTAGCGCGACGAAGCCAGTGAGCCGTTCAAGCGCAACGGATGCGAACGCCACTTCGGAGTTCGCGATGTCTTTGCTGAGGCGCGCCACCCGCACGACGTCGCCGCCAATAGTTGACGGTAAGACATTACTGACGGTGAGGCCGACGAGAGTGTGCATCGTCAGCCGTGAAAGCGGGACGTGCTCGCCATATACCTGCAGCACTCGTTGCCATCGCCAAGCCGACAGGACCACCCCGAACGCAGCCATAGCGACGCCGAGGCTGAGAAGGGTGATAGTGCGGGCTTGGTCTTCGGTCGGGATGGCGCCGTCGAGATCGGGCCGATTGTGAATCAGCGCTGCGAGCAATCCCACGCTGACGGCTATCCGCAGCCAAAATAGCGCCCGTGACTTTGCATCCGATTGAGCCATGGGGTTGCGATCGTAGTTCTCCGATTGCGGTGATCTGAGGCACACTGATGGGCGGGAGCGACGTTGACACTCCGTACGTGCCAAAATGGCTGTATGCAGACTGAGATTGCGCCCAGTGGTTCAGCATCGCGCACTATCCGCGTGCGTGCCGATGATGGCGTCTCCTTGGCCGTGACGGTGATGGGCCAGGGGCCGGGGCTGTTGTTGGTGCACGGTCACGGCGGCTGTAAAGAGGATTTCGCTGATCACGCGCCAAAGTTGGCTGAAAACTTCACGGTCGCTATGCCGGATTTGCGGGGCCACGGCGAAAGTGATCAGCCGAGCGATCCCGCTATGTACTCGTTTGAACGCATGCAGCACGACCTCATGGCGGTCGTCGACGCGTTGGGTTTTGACCGCTTCACCGTTTTGGGCCATTCGATGGGCGGCATGGTTGTGCGGCGTTTGGTGCTCGACGCTCCGCACCGCATTCATTCGCTGATCCTGATGGATACTTGCGCCGGGCCAATTGAGGGTTTCGACCCGGAATTGATGGACCTGGGCGCAAAGGTGGCGTTCGAAGACGGTAAGGATGCTTTGAAAGCACTGCTTGACATGGCGGCACCGCTTGACAACGCCGCGTATCACAGAGTGCTAGCTGAACGCGATGGGTATCAAGAATTTGTGGACCGGAAGTGGGAGTTGTTGTCTGAAGTGATGTGGGGCTCGATGATCCGTGCCATCGCGTATCAAGCGGATGATTCCGATGAGATGGCTTCGATCACCGTCCCAACGCTCGTACTCGTCGGTGAACTTGACGCTCCGTTTCGGGGTTCTGCAGTGCGAATGGCGGAAGCGATTGCTGGGTCTACGCTCGTCGTCATAGATGATGCGGGTCACTCACCACAATTTGAAAACCCGGAGCAATGGAATGCTGCGATTGACGCCTTTTTAGCAACGAACTAGCGAGCGCTTCGCGAGCGCGTAGCGTGGGTGGCATGTCAAACTACTTTCCACGATACGACCGCCCATGTTGATCGAATCGTATGTCTGCGAACGCGTTCTGAGTCGCGCATTGAGCAAAGGCGGCGATTTCGCTGAAGTATTCGTAGAAGATCGGCGGTCTTCGTCGGCCCGCTACGACGACGGTCGTGTCGAAGAACTGACTTCGGGGCGCGATCGAGGTGCCGGAATCAGAGTCATTGTCGGTGAGACCACCGGCTTTGCGCATACGTCTGATCTCAGTGACGCGGGACTTGATGCCGCTGCGCTCGCAGCTGCCACGGCGGCTCGGGGAGGGGGCGGAGGTACACGAACGGTCGCGCTCGCGGGCGATGGCGGGGTTGCCGCCAGCGGTGTCATGCCAGAAATGGTAGAGAAATCGGCCAAAATCGAATTGTTGCAGCGCGCCGATGCGCAGGCCCGTTCGGTAAGCCCAACCATTCGCAGTGTCAGTGTTTCGTATGCCGATAGTCGCCGTCGCATCCAGATTGCCAATAGCGACGGATTATTGACCGGCGACGATCGCGTTCGGACGAGGTTCATGGTGCAGTGTGTCGCGAACGGCGATACAGGAATGCAGACTGGCATGGAAGCGCCTGGACGGGGCATGGGTTTTGAATTCTTTGATGATTTCGACGTAGAAAGCGTGGCGCGTACCGCGGCACAACGCGCGGTCTCGCTATTGGCCGCTGTGCCCGCTCCAAGCGGTCAGATGGCTGTTGTGCTCAAACGTGGCGCAGGTGGTGTGTTGTTTCATGAGGCTTGTGGGCACGGGCTTGAAGCCGACCTTGTGCAGCGCGACGCGTCGGTGTTCAAGGATCGTATTGGTACACAAGTGGCCTCTCCATTGGTCACTGTGATTGATGACGGAACGTTCGCACAAGAATGGGGCACCGCGGCCATAGACGACGAAGGACAGCCTGCTCAGCGAAATGTGTTGATCGATAAGGGCATGCTGACTGACTACATGTGGGATCTTGTGCGGGCGCGAAAAAGTGGGCGAGTGTCGAGCGGGAATGGTCGCCGAGAAACGTATCGCCATTTGCCGATGGTGCGAATGACGAATACCTATCTCCCCGCTGGTGAGACCGACCCCGACGAAATCATTCGAGACACCGAATATGGCATTTACTGTGTGCAACTTGGCGGTGGACAGGTCGACACTGCTACCGGTGACTTCGTGTTTGGCGTAACTGAGGGTTACTTGATTGAAAATGGAGAAATCACGCGACCAATACGGGCAGCCCAGTTGGTCGGTAACGGCCCCCAATCGATGAATTTGGTCGATGCCGTGGGCAACGACTTTGAGACCCGGACCGGCACCTGTGGAAAGAGTGGTCAAGGCGTTCCGGTTTCATCCGGCCAGCCAACGTTACGGGTTGCTCGGATGACCGTCGGAGGGACTGCGTCGTGAGTGATGAACAGTCGTTGCTCACGTTGTGTCAGAGCATCGCTGGATCCGCCGCTGATGGTGAAGGGATCGAGGCCTACGCGACGCGAAGTCGCGAGACGGATATTGATGTGTTCGCAGGCGAAATTGAATCGCTATCGGTTGCAGGCTCGAGCGGTATCGGAATTCGAGTTATTGCCAATCAGCGTCAAGGTTTTGCGTGGGCGGGATCGCTTGACGCCGATGTTGTCGCAGATACCTTGCAAGAAGCCCGAGATAATGCTCGATACTCCGAACCTGATGAACATTACGGACTCGTCGACCTAGCGACCGCGCAACAATTTGACCGCCCTGATCTAATGCTGTGGGATTCTCGGCTTGAGGCCGTGGATCTCGAAACTAAAATCGAGTATGCGTTGGAACTCGACAAACGCGTTCGTGGAGCAGATGCGCGCATACGCAATGTTGAGTCCACGAACTATGGCGATGGTCTTGTCGAGAGCGCGCTTGCGAGTTCAATGGGGATTGCCGCGACGAATCGTCGAACCATCGCTTCGGCGAGTGCGGTTGCTATCGCTGGTGACGCTGACGACACACAGACCGGGTACGGATTCAGCGTGGGTCGCGCGTTTGAAGATCTCGATGCTGATGTGATTCTCGCAATGGCGGTCGAACGATCAACCCGTTTACTTGGAGCGCAACAACCTCCTGGGCGCCGGATCGCAGTGATCTTCGACCCGATGGTGACCGCGTCGTTCTTGGGGGTGTTGTCGAGCGCGTTCAATGGTGAGTCGATGCTCAAAGGGAGGTCGCTGTTTTTGGATCGAATCGGAGAGTCAGTTGCGGCGAACTGTGTGACGCTGACAGACGACCCCACAGATGCGCAATCGTTAGGGGCTGCGCCGTACGACGCAGAAGGTGTGGCGTGCCGATCCAACCCTCTTATCGTGAACGGTGTCCTGCAAACGTTTTTGCACAATTCCTACACGGCGCGGCGGGCGAATACCGCGACAACGGGATCTGCTGTTCGCGGTGGGTATCGGTCGACGCCGGGAGTCGGTGTGCGTTCGTTGCGACTTGTCAGCGGCGCCCTCGATCCGATCGAGCTCGTCGCGGGTTACGGCGAAGTGCTGTATGTCCAGGCGGTTCACGGGCTGCACTCAGGTACGAACGCGATTAGTGGTGATTTCTCTGTCGGCGCTGAGGGAATCATGATGCGCGACGGCGGGTATCAAGAACCGGTGCGCGAAATCACGATTGCTTCAACGTTGCCAAAGATGCTCCACGCGATCGTCGGTATCGGCAACGATGTGACCTATTTGCCCGGCGGAACTGTTGGCGTCTCGGTGTTGATGAATGAAATGACGATGAGCGGCGCGTAGTAGCTAGATCGTGTTGGTTCCGACCAACGCAATCGTGACGGCAGCCGCGACGAGGCGGTAGTACGCGAAGATGTTGAGGCTGTGATGCTGGAGGTACGTGATCATCCAGCGAACTGCCACAAGCGCAGCCACGAATGCCACGGCGAATCCGATTGTTGGGTTGACGATGCCATAGGTGTCGAACATCCCGCCTCCGTTGGAAACGAGGTCCTTCGCAGTGGCGGCTCCCAACGTTACGAGCCCAAGAAGAAAGCTGAATTCGACGGCCGCCGACAAGCTGAGACCCAACACGAGTGCTCCAAGAATGGTGACCAAACTGCGGCTCGTGCCGGGCCACAACGCCAAAATCTGCACTAGACCGATTGCGGCCGCGTCGCGGTGCGTCATTGCCTCAAGTGGACGGCCCGTGGATTGTCCGCGGGCGTGAAGCTTCGAACCAATGGCAAGAATCGCGACGCCTCCAACGATCCACGCGATTGCGACCGGTATCGGTTCGAGCAGCCTGTCTTTGATCGTTGACTCGCCGATGAGGCCCGTAATCGCGGCTGGCACGAACGCGATCACCAGTGCGACCAACGTTTTGCGGCCGGCTTCGTCTTTGCCGATTGCGCCGCGCAGGACTGAGATGACGCGTTTCCACGAGACGACGAGCACTGCGAGTATCGCACCCGCTTGAATGACCACTGTGTAGGTGTCCGCCGCTTGCCGTGTCGCTTCTTGTTCGCCGATGTTGAGCCAACGCTGGGTGACCAGTAGGTGCCCGCTTGAGCTGACTGGGAGGTACTCGGTGATGCCTTCGACGATACCGAGCATCACTGCTTTGCCCGCGGTCAGTTCGTGTCTTGCAGCATTGTTGTGTTGGTTTGCAGCCAATGCCATCGGGGCAAAAACCATGAACGCCAAACCAGTCAGCGCAGCGCACACTGCGATCCTCCCAGCACGTCGTCTCAGTCGCAGCATGCATTCTCCAAAGGCGCCAGCACGATAGACACCGTACCGAATGATTGCGCGAACGTAATTGCTGTGACGTCGCGCTCTTTAACGCGGACAATCACACCTCGTTGCGAGTAATCGGTACTGTGCCGTTGAGCGCTGCGATGTTGCGCCGTTGTTTGGTCGAACATCACAGTTGCGCCTCTGGCGATCACCCGCGAGTTTGATGCTGGCGGGTGAGGTTCCACGTCGTGGTCTTCGGTGTCTGCAAAACTCGCGATGATGTCGACGACCGCTCCCGGTGGCGGCTGCAAACCAGCGAGATCGGTGACGCGCAGCGCTCGATACCCACGTGCGACGATTGAGTTGGCATCGCGCTGAGCCAATTGGAGGTTGCCAGTTTGCAGGGGAGTGCCTTTGAGTAGGCCGACGCGAACGATCGCGCCGATTGCAGTTGCGCTCGACTGGATGACTTCGGATGGCACCTGGGATTGGTGCAGTTGCTGGATTTGCACGTCGGACGCTGTGATTACCAGCCCTACCGGGAGGTCTTGAGTGGCGATGACAACTGAAATTTGCGGTCCCAATGAGTGGGCCTGGTGTTCGATTCTTCGCAAGTTGCTCCACAACATTTGGGCTGTGGCACATGCAAGGAGCACTGCCCCGATTCGAAGCAATCGGGCGCGCAGCGAAACATTGTTCAATCTCATTGTCTTCCTCAACGACGAGGGTCGATGCCCATGTAATGATGTAACAAGTTGGGGGAAGACGTGATTAGGTGGAGGAAACCTATCAGGAGTGCGGCAGAGGGCCACGAGCGGCAGCGCACTGGCACCCCAACTCCGATGGAATACTTGGAATCAGCTTCGTCAAGAGTTCGCGCACTCGGTGCACATTGCTTTGGAAGAACGCGAACACGTCAGCTTCGGTGACGGGCGGCATGTCAACATCGTGTTCGACACCGGTGTCGTAGTCGGTGATGAGCGCAATTCCGCAGTAGCACATGCCAAGTTCGCGCGCGAGGTACGCCTCGGGGTATTGCGTCATGTTGATGGCGTGGAAGCCTTGTTCGCGATATGACCGAGATTCTGCGCGGGTCGCGAATCGCGGTCCAGGGATCACGACCACTGTTCCGCTGTCGTGCATCGCGATGCTTGCCGATGCTCCAGCTTTGAGTGCAATCGACCGCAGCTCGTGACAGTACGGGTCGGCGAACGACACATGATGGACGGTGCCCCGGTCGTAGTAGGTGTCGGCCCGCCCAGTCGTGCGATCGACGAGTTGGTCGAGCACGACGAAATCGCCGGGGTGCACGGTCGGAGACAGAGAACCTGCCGCACAGGGTCCGAGTACCCGGGTGACGCCGAGAGAATGCAACGCCCAGAGATTTGCGCGGGCTGGAACTTGGGCCGGCGAGAATTGGTGATCGCGGCCATGGCGAGCGATAAATGCAACCGCTCGACCTTCGACATGCCCAACAGAAATGGGCGATGACGGTCGGCCGTACGGCGTGTCCACGACGATGTCAGTGGTTTCCTTGAGGAATTCGTAGAACCCTGACCCTCCGAAGATCCCGATTTCTATCGCGGTAGACATATTCGAGGCGGTTTTTTCAGTCGCTGGCTTTGGTAGTAGCGGCCTTTTTCGGCTCCGCTTTGGCTTTGGATTCGTTCGGCTTGGTTTCATTTGAACTGCCCGATGACGAACTAGACGCGTCGTTTGAAGAGCTTGAGCCGCTCGAATTTCCAGACGAATTTCCAGACGAATCCGACCCAGTCGCCGATGATGCAGTTTCTTGCGACTTCGCCCGCGACCTCGATCGGGACGAGTCTTTATTGTCAGTTTTGTAGAAACCCGAGCCGGAAAAGACGATTCCGGCCGCGCTCATGACCTTGACGACTTTGCCTTTGCAGGCGCCGGGGTGCTTCTTGAGCGGGTCGTCGGCGAAGGTTTGAAAGAGTTCAAATTGTTCGCCACACTTTTCACATTTGTATTCGTAGGTCGGCATCTCATCCCCGTTGGAGGTCGTTCGTCGCATGCCGAGGGTGCTGGCACTCGCGAGTTGTGAGTGCTAATGGTACCTGGCGGTGGCGCCAAGCGCGAAGATGAAGCATCATGTGGCCAGCATTTGCGCTCATCCCGGTCGGGTATCTCCTCGGCACATTTCCTAGCGCGGGCATTGTGGCCAAGTCTCGGGGTGTCGATATCACTCAGGAAGGGTCGGGGAATCCTGGCGCATCGAACGTGCTGCGAGTGTTGGGTTGGCGCTTTGGCGCGATGGTGATGGTGGCCGACTTCGCCAAGGGCGCCATTGCAGCGGGACTTGGCCTGTGGGTTTCAGATCGGTCCGGTGCGTATCTGTTGGGTATCGCTGCAGTCTTGGGCCACACATTTCCGATGTTGCGCAAGGGCGGCAAAGGAGTCGCGGCGTCCGGGGGGATGTTGATTGTGTTGTTTCCCTTCGTCTTGCTGTCGCTTCTGGTCGCGTGGGCCCTGATTTCGAGGCTCACTCACAAGGCTTCAGTGGCTTCACTCATAACGATCGCGGCCTTTCCAATCAGCATCGCCGCGTTGGGCTACGCAGGGTGGGAAGTGGCGGTGATCTCGGGAATTTCGCTGCTGTTGTTGCTACGCCACTCCGGCAATATCCGTCGATTGTTGCGTCGAGAAGAAAACGCACTCGCTCCCACACCTGTGGAGCGCTGAGAGCATTGTCACGACGGGAACTGCGGGGCGCGAGGTCACCTACCATTGCGGCAGGGCAACTGCGAATTCGCTAAATCTCGCGACCCTGAATCGATTTCGTCCATACCTATTTGTAAAGGCATCTTGTGAGCGTTGTTCGTAAAGCTGTTATTCCCGCAGCCGGCCTCGGCACGAGGTTTCTCCCCGCAACGAAGAGTCTCCCCAAAGAGATGTTGCCGGTGGTTGACAAACCGTCGATTCAATATGTCGTTGAAGAAGCGGTTGCCGCGGGGCTCACCGATATCTTGATCATTACCGGGCGGAGCAAGCGCGCGATCGAAGATCATTTCGATAGGAACTTCGAACTCGAGCATTATCTCGAAGTGCAAGGCCGTTCGGAAATGCTCGCTGATGTGCAAGCATCAAGCGAGATGGCAGATATTCACTATGTACGCCAGCGCGACCCGCTTGGACTCGGTCATGCAGTTGCCGCTGCTCGTGAACACGTAGGGAATGAACCTTTTGCTGTACTTCTTGCTGATGACATCATGATCGACAACTCCGAGCTGTTGAAGTCGATGCTCGAAGTACATGATCGCTACGGCCGAAGTGTGCTGGCGCTGTTAGAAGTGCTGGCTTACGAAATCAGTTCGTATGGCTGCGTCGATCCGCTGTCGCGCGACGGTGATCTCATCGAGGTGCGCCATATCATCGAAAAACCTCCAGCAAACGAGGCTCCCTCGAACCTCGCTGTTTTTGGTCGCTATATCTTTACTCCCGACATTTTTGATGCGCTCGACCGCATCTCCCCTGGCCGGGGAGGCGAGCTGCAACTCACCGACGCGATCGCTTTGCTACTGAAAAATCAAACGGTCTATGGGCAGACATTTGTACAAGGTCGCCACGACATCGGACAGAAGCTTGGGTGGTTGCGTGCAAATATCGAAGTTGCCCTTGAGCGCGAAGATATGACTGACGATGTGCGTGCCTTGATTGCCGACATCGCGGCGCGCTACAACATCGGGTGATGGGCATGAACGTCGCTCCGATAGACAACCTGCAGTGATTTCTCTTGAGGCCGCGCGGGCGTTAGTTGGGCGGGCTGCCAAGCCGCTCCAAACGGAGACCGTTGCACGAAGCGCCGCACTTGGAATGGTGCTCGCCGAAGACATCGTTGCGCGCGAAGCGGTGCCACCGTTCGCGAATACTGCGATGGATGGATACGCCGTTGTTGCTCGCGACACGATTGAGGCAAGCGAGCAGAATCTGGTGCGGCTGCGCGTCGTAGGTGAGCTTCCTGCGGGTAGGGCACCTGATCGCCGCGTTGCAACGGGCGAAGCGATACGGATTATGACTGGTGCGCCGATGCCACAAGGTGCAGACGCGGTCGTGATGGTGGAACGTACGACGCGCGATGACGACCAGCAGTCCGTGTTGATCTCGCTGGCGGTCGAACCCGGCAGCCACGTTCGGCGAGCCGGCGGCGATGTGGATTCGGGTGAACTGGTCTTTGCTGCCGGGACCGTGCTGCGGCCGGCGCACCTCGGGGTACTGGCAAGTCTCGACATTAGGCATGTGACTGTCGTTCGCCGACCTCGTGTGGGCGTGCTGTCAACCGGTGATGAGATTGTCGCGGCCGGGCCGCTATCTCCTGGGAAAATTCGCGACTCGAACCGTCCGATGTTGTTGGCAATGGTCCATGAGGCTGGCTGCGAACCTGTAGATCTCGGGATCGTTCGCGACGATGAACAAGAGATTTTTGAACGAATTCGTGAAGCGACGTCGGTTTGCGATGCCTTGCTGACGAGCGGCGCCGTTTCGGTTGGCGACTATGACTTTGTCAAAGTTGCAATAGAACGGTTAGCGGGCGAGCGCGGCGGTGAATACAACTGGCAGCAGGTTGCCATCAAGCCCGCGAAACCTTTGGCGTTTGCAACGATTCGCAACTCCGACCGCGACACAGTCATTTTCGGGTTGCCCGGCAATCCGGTGTCGTCCCACGTGAGCTTCGAGATGTTTGCACGACCAGTGCTGAGAGCGATGCTGGGTCACACGGCGCACGCCGATCGTGCCGTTGTGCATTGCGTTGCCGCTGGGCCGATGATGCGGCGGGCCGACGGCAAGGTGCACCTCGATCGCGTCAAGGTGTGGGTTGAGCACGGGCAGCTGATGTGTGCTCGTAGTGGTGATCAGGCCAGCAACGTGTTGTCGGGTATGGCTAGCGCATTGGGATTAGCCGTACTCGATGACGGTGCGGGCGTCGAACCTGGCGGTCGTGTCGCGGTGATGTTGCTCACCGACTTGTAGCTCACAGGTCTGGTAAATCCGGGTCCGGGACTCCAGATGTCGGGCAGTGACCGTCCCAGTCGGTCGGCCCGCCCGCTGCCGACCAACCGGTCCGGTACCCGAACCCCCGAAGATTGCCGGCCGTGGCCGGTCGAAATTCGGATGCCGGGAAGGGGGTACCGGCATCCGCAAGCTGCTGCTCAATCGAGCGGCTGCTGTTGGAACCATCGTGCTCCGATCTCGTCGAGGTGACAAGGCCGTGTCGCGGGCGCTGTGTCGTGGTTCACGTTGTGCGGTCACTCCAGTGGCTTTTGCGGAATTTGTATTGATTTAGCCCTATCGGCGGTGGTAAACCGGTCGTACTCGTCCATTTGCACATTTGTGGATGGAAATCGCATTGCTGTGCACGCTGTGCACGTCATCGCGACAAGAGCGAGTGGAGGCACCGCCTTATGGCCGGTTGCGTGACCCTTCAGGCTGGGTTGGGATGCGCACCCCGGGGAGGTTTTGATCCGTCGACTGGAGTTGGTCGTTGCGTCGACGGGGAGCCAGAACGAACCCAACCCCGGTGCCATGAGGACGCCACCCACGGACCTCATTCGCGAAGCCACGTGCGAGGGAGGGTCTTTGGGCCTCTCGGTTAGCCTTGGTTGCGTGGTGACCCGCCGTATTGCGATTCCGTTGATTGACCCTCACGCTCGCCGCGTGAAGGACCTTCGGATTTCGATCACTGACCGTTGCAACTTTCGGTGCACGTACTGCATGCCCGCCGAAGGAATGCAATGGTTGCCCCGCGACGAAGTGCTGTCGTACGAAGAGATTGCGCGAATAGCGAAAGTCTGTGTTGAGCATTTCGGATTTGACGCGATTCGAATTACCGGTGGCGAACCACTGATCCGAGCGCATGTCGTGCGATTGTTCGAAATGCTGAAGCCATTAGGCGTCGACCTCGCATTGACCACGAATGGCGTCAAGCTTCCCGAGCTTGCCCATGACCTCAAAGCGGCGGGCCTCAATCGGGTGAACATTTCGCTTGATTCGCTGCAACGAGAGCGATTTCTGGCCATGACGCGGCGAGATGAGCTCGACCGGGTGCTGCTCGGCATAGATGCTGCGCTTGACGCAGGTCTCGCTCCAGTCAAGATCAATGTTGTGGTCATTCGTGGCGTCAACGACGACGAAGTGGTCGACTTGGCGGCATTCGGTCGTGACCGTGGGGTTGGGATGCGGTTCATTGAGTTCATGCCGTTGGACGCAGACGACAAATGGGACGCGACGCAGGTGATGCCAGCGAGCGAAATTTTGGAACGAATCCATCGTGTCTTTCCATTACGCAGAGCTGCCGCCGCTCCCGGCCACGTGCAACCTGCCGACCGGTACGAGTACCTTGATGGGGTCGGCGATGTCGGCGTGATCGCATCGGTCACTGAGCCATTTTGCGACAACTGCGATCGAGTGAGAATTACCGCCGAGGGTCGATTCCGCACCTGTCTGTTTGCCATCGAAGAATTCGATCTGCGGGCAGTGGTGCGGTCGGTCGATGGTCTGGCCGCCGACGACCTTGACGCCAGATTGGCAGATGCGGTGGCGAGCGCCGTGGGTACGAAATGGGCAGGCCATCGGATTGGGTCTAGTGAATTTATGCGCCCAGGTCGTTCGATGAGCCAAATCGGCGGCTGAACCCGTTTGGTGGTTCTCCAGTCGCGGACCGTGACGAACACCCAAAATGTGTTCTGACCAGTGCATTCTTAGTGAGAACGCGCTATCGTCTCGGTAATTCTCACTCATTGACTCCATGGGGGTAGCCGTGGAACGGGCCAGTACGCGTCGCAAACGTCGTCGCATTTCGTTGCGCAAAGCTGTCAGCGTGATCTCGGCTGCAGCAATGCTGACGGTGTCATTCAATGTCATGCCGGCTTCGGCAAGCGCGCCGGGCGCGCCGATCTTGAAATCAGCGAAGTCGGGCACGGGCACCGGGCAGGTGACGCTGAAGTGGAGCGCGCCGCTCAGCGACGGCGGTTCCCCGATCACGTCCTATCGATATGAATTCTCCACCAACGGCGGTGCTAGCTGGAGTGCGTCGGCTTACCTTGCCGGTCCGTTTACGTTCACACTGACCGCGACGTTGTGCCCGCAAGTCGCGCCAACGTGTGCGTTTCGGATTTACGCGGTCAACAATGATGGCACCGGTCCGGCTTCTGTGGTGAAGACGGCGACTTGGGCTGTTCCCGGAAAGCCACGTAATTTCAACGCGGATGCCGGTCCTCAGGTGGCCGAAGCGAACTTCACGTTTATTGGCCCCACATCCAATGGTGGTTACGCGATTGATTATTACGAATACCAATACAGTCTGAACGGAAGCACTTGGTTTAACGGGGCTTCAACGATTTCTGGTTCAACGGCAGTCGCGTGGGGTTGTGGTATTCAAGTCAATTGTTACTTCCGCATTCGCGCGCACAACTTGCTCGGTTTCGGTCCTTACACGACAGCGGACCAAGCATTTTTTGGCGTGCCGCGCGGCGTCCAGGATTACAACGTCACCGTCGCGTCGCTGTCACTAGGTTCAGGTGTCTCGACTGTCGATATGGCATGGGCGCAGCCCGATACAAACGGTGTTGCGATTGATTACTACGAGGTAAAAACTTGCGCGGGTTACGCCGGATGTCACGACGTTGAGTCGAACTGGACGTTGCTTCCGGCAGTGAACATTGGCAACACCTTGACCTACTCGCCGACGTGTCCAGGTGGCGTGGAGACGTGTGCGTTTCGTATTCGCGCGCACAATGCGTTTGGTTTTGGTCCGTGGCGTCACAAGTTCATGACTGCGTACGCACCGTATTCACCGGCTGCTGTAACCGGCGTCGGGAGCGGACAGGTTGTGCTGACGTGGCTACCAAATCGTGGTCCCCTCAGCAACACCGGCGAGTATCGCGTGTATTCATGTTCAACAATCAGTTGTATCAGCGACGGTGACTGGTCTGACACTGGGCTCAACCCTGGTACAAACACCACCGCTACCCACAATTGTGGCTACGGCAATACCTGTAAATACCGAATCACCTATCGCTACGCAACGCCGAACCCGTTGCCCAAATACGGCTACGAATCCACAATGACCGGATTCGTTACCGGTAACGGCGCGAGCGAACCTGCGGCACCGATCAACCTCACGGCGACTTCGTCGACGTCGGTGATCGGTCGAGTGAATGTCGCCTGGCAGGCGCCCGGTTACGCAGGCACGAGTGCGATTACGAACTACGTGTTGCAACGCGACACTGGTTCTGGATACTCGACGATCGCAACCGTTTCTGCCGCGACGCTTTCGTACGCGGATCTCACGTGCGGCGCAGATGTGTCGTGCACGTATCGGGTCGCCGCAGTGAACGCGGTAGGTACCGGAGCGCAGAGCAATACTGCGACGGCGATTGGCGCCAATGTCCCTGGTGCCCCGCAGAACCCGGCCGTCGTCCCCGGCACCAATAGTGGTGCTGTAGACGTTTCGTGGACAGCACCGCTGACCACCGGCGGCAACCCTGTGCTCACCTACGAGATCGAGCGCAAGATTGGCGCTGGAGTCTTTACACAAATTGCTTCAGTTGCCGGCAACGTCTTGGCCTTCACCGACCCAACGTGTGGTGCGAGCGTGACGTGTCAATATCGCATCAACGCAACCAACTCGGTCGGCGCTGGTGCGTACAGTTCGACGGTGTCGACATTCGGCGCCGACGTCCCTGATGCTCCAACGGGGTTGTCTGCGACGACGAGTTTGACCATTAGTGGCGCTACTGATTTGGCTTGGACGGCTCCGGTATACACCGGCGGTCAGCCAGTGCTCTTCTATCTCATCCAACGCAATACCGGAAGTGGATATTCGAATCTTGCGCTTGTCGGCGCAAGCCCGACCACATACACGGACCTGACGTGTGGGGCACTGCAAGTGTGCAATTATCAGGTGGCCGCGCTCAATGTGATTGGCCAAGGTGCTTACGGCGTTCCTGCGACGGCGACGGGTGCAAGCGCACCGAGCGCTCCGCAAACGCCCGCTGCAGTCGTTGGGACAACGCTGGGCGCCGTAGTGACTTCGTGGACTGCGCCTGCGAATGCAGGCACACAGCCGGTGATCAATTACGTCGTCGAACGCAAGATCGGCGCCGGGGCCTTCGGCGTTATTGCGACGGTTTCAGGGGCAACCTTCAGCTACAACGACACTGGTTGTGGAGCGGGCGTCACCTGTGAATATCGCTACGCAGCAATCAATGCCATCGGCCAGAGCCCGTACGCTTCGACAGTCCTTGCCGTCGGTGCGAACGTGCCCGATGCGCCGACGAGCCTCGATGCGGTAACTGGCTCAAGTCTTGGTGCTGTCGATTTGAGTTGGAACGCACCGTCAAACGACGGTGGCCAACCGGTGACCAACTACAAGATTCAACGAGACACTGGTTCTGGCTTTGCTGATTTGGTCACTGTCGGCAACGTGTTGGTGTACACAGACACGACGTGCGGCGCGAACGTGAACTGCGACTACAAAGTTGCGGCGATTTCGGTCATCGGTCAAGGTGCCTTCGGTGCGAGCGATGCAGGAGTTGGGGCGAGCACGCCAACTGCTCCGCTCAACCTCGTCGCTACCGCTGGTACCGCGACTGGCGCAGTCGACCTCACCTGGGCCGCGCCTTCGAGCAGCGGAACGCACCCGTTGGTGAGTTACGTCATCGAGCGCAAGATCGGTGCCGGTTCGTTTACCGTCATTAATACGGTTGGTTCTGGTGTCTTGAGTTACACCGATCCTTCGTGTGGCGCTGGCGTTTCGTGCATGTACCGAGTTGCGGCAACTAACGCAATCGGAACCGGCGCATACAGCGCCACCGCGACGGCCACCGGCGCATCTGGTCCGACGGCGCCACAGTCGTTGACCGCGACAACGGGAACTGCGATCGGTGCCGTCGACCTGGCATGGCTCGCGCCGTCAAGCACCGGCGGCAACCCTCTGTTGGGCTACTACATCGAGCGTGACACCGGTTCGGGCTTCTCTCAAATTGCATCGGTTTCCAATGTGACTTTGAGTTACACCGATGTTGCGTGTGGTGCATTCGTGATCTGTGATTACCGAGTACGCACGCAAACCGTTGTTGGATTCAGCCCTTATAGCAACACCGCTACGGCAATGGGTGCCAGCACTCCAAATGCGCCGGTGCTCACTGTCACTACCAGCACGACTGCATTGCGAAATGTTGAAGTGTCGTGGACCGTGCCGACCAACAATGGTGGTTACGCGATCACAGATTACGAGTACCGAGTCGACAGCGGAGCGGGTTTCGGATCGTGGATTTCAACTGGAAGTGTCGCGACATCGTTTGCCCATGTGTGTGGTTCGAGCGATCACTCGGCTACTACCTGCAACTTCGAAGTCCGCGGTGTGAATTCACTCGGTGCAGGCACGGCGAGCAATCAGTCGTCGGCGCCAAGCTTGATTGACAACGTTGCTCCGGTTGTCACAGTTGACACTCCAGCGGCGATCTTCACCACGAACATCCCGTCCACTTCAGGTACGGGTGGCCAACTCACTGGTGATAGTGCGAACGTCACAGTGCGTTATTACACAGGCGCAACTTGTGCGGGAACGTTGGTCAGTACTGTGGTTGCGAACGTTGTCGGAATCGGCACTTGGTCTGCAACTCCTGCTGCGAGCATCGGTGCTGATGGCACATACTCAGTGTGTGCAACTCAGACCGACTGGACCACGGGCCCGCAAAACTCAACCACCACGTCGCCACAGTCGTTCGTGGTCGACACGACGGCGCCGACGGTTGCGATCACCTCACCGGCTGCGAACGAACTCGACTCGTCGTCGGGCACCACGTTCACCAACAACAGCGTGGGCACCCAGGCGGTGACGTACACGGGTTGCGCGCCCGCCGGCATATGTGGCACGGCCTCCGACGCTACGAGCGGCCTTGCCAACGTCAAGGTCAGCGTGCAGCAGGGAACGGGCAACTATTGGAATGGTTCGTCGTTTGCAAGTGCGTCTGAAGTGCTGCTGACGGCAACGGGTACGACGACTTGGAACCTGGCCTTCCCATTGGCCAACTTCCCGGCAGGCGGTACCTACACCATTCGTGCCCAAGCCACGGACAACGCAGGATTGAGCACATTCACTGCGACTCGCTCGTTCTTCATCGACTACAACCCGAGCGAGACGGTCTTTGTGTCGTCAACCGGGAACGACGGTAACTCTGGACTCACGACGGCGTTGCCGAAACTCACGATTGGGTCGGCATTGCAAGCCGCGCAGGCCAATAGCCGGTCCACCGTGATTGTTGCAGCGGGTACGTACCCAGCGGTCAATATCTCGGGCGCGACCTACGGCAACTCCAAGATCGTCAAGGGCGGGTTCTCGTCGTCGACTTGGCTTCGAGCGGCACCCGGTAGCAATACTGTGAGCATCTCGGCTGCTGGTACTGCAGTGCTTATCGACGCAAAGACGAGCCAGGTGTTCCAGCAGGTTTCGGTAGCTGGGACCAACGCCGGGTTGAGTGCGGGCAGCAGTGTGTACGGGGTTCGCGCAATAAATTCAGCATCGGTGACCTTGCAGCGCGCGCCGGTGACTGCGGAGGCAGGAGTGGCGGGTACAACCGGCGGCAATGGTGCCACGGGAGGCAATGCGACCGGTGGTGGCAACGGCCAGAGTTGGGACAACACGTGCAACGGCCAATTTGGTGGTAACGGCGGTACCTCCGGTGGTGGAACCGCCGGCGGCTCAGGCAACCCTGGCGGCGCAGCAGGATCAGGCGGTAGCCCTGGCGGTGGCTCCGGCGGCGGCGGGGGTCGAGGTGGTTGCGACGGCAACGGTGGCGGCACCGGCGGTAGCGGTGGCAACGGCGGTAGTGGTGGTGCAAGCGGCGGTGGCGCCGGCGGCACAGTCTTCGGCTCATGTTCGAGCTCGGGCGGCGGCGGCAACTCGGCCGGTGCCGCGGGCGCGGCTGCGAACAACGGCAGCGCCGGAACTGGTGCAACCCTTGCTAACGCAGGCACCACGGTATGGACACCGAATACACCAACCGGTGGTGGAACCGGTGATGGTGGCCGCGGCGGTGGCGCTGGCGGTGGCGGTGGCGGTGGCCGTGGTGGCGCCTGTAACGCGGACCGTGGCGCTGGCGGTGGCGGTGGCGGGGGCGGTGGCGGCGGCGGTACCGGCGGTAGCGCTGGGATCGCAGGCGGATCGTCGTTCGCGCTGTATTCGCACAACTCCACTATCTCCGTGCAGGACTCCAGTTCTGCGGCGGCAGGCAACGGCGGCAACGGTGGCGCTGGCGGTACCGGCGGCAACGGCGGCAACGGCGCTGGTGGCGGTTCAGGTGGCGGCGGTGGCGGCCACAACGATGGTGGCCCTGGCGGCAACGGCGGTTCTGGTAGTGCTGGAAAGCCCGGCGGTGGCGGCGGTGGTAGCGTTGGCGGTTGGAGCGTGGCTCGCTACTGCAGAGGTACATGCACCTATAACGTCGACGGCACATCAGGTAGCGCGACCTTTGGGAGCGCGGGCACCGGTGGCGGTGGTGGTGCTGGCGGTAGCGGTGGCGCCAACGGCACTTCGGGTGCAGCAGGCGTTGCGTCGGCGACGCGAACCGATCCGTAACCGCGTCACGCGACCAATGATTCGGGCGGGTACTTCGGTACCCGCCCTTCTTCATGCCTGGGCCTGCGAGCGATAATGACATCGGTGAGCCGTCGACGTCGTTGTACCTATTGCCTTGCGCTGCTATTTGTTTCGCTGGCGGCTTGTTCCTCGGGATCGCGTTTGGAACCGAACCCACCCCTCGATGATGGTCCGCACCGGGTGCTCACACGACCGTGCGCGACGAAAGACACTCCGTCGCGGCAACCGTTGTCTGAGGATCCCAGGGGTGTAGATAACAATGATCTCGCGCGTTTTGAAGACGTGACGATCGCCGCGGGTCTCGTGCATTGTCAAGGTCCGCGCAATGAGCCTGGTCGTTGCATCTTCAACTCCGAGCAAGTTGAAGCGCGCTTCCCTGAGCTTCGGGGCTCCGGTGTGTTGTTTCCGCGGGAGGATTCGTGTACTCCGGAGCGTCAAACGGGTGGGGTTGCGGTTGGCGATTATGACAATGATGATTGGCCGGACCTGTATTTCACTCGCCTCAACGGCCCAGGTCTGCTGTATCGCAATGATCGACGCGGCGGATTCGAAGATGTGACGGCAAGAGCGCGCCTCGACGTATTGCCTGATCGTTCGAACGGAGCGATCTGGTTTGATGCCGACAACGACGGCAACCTCGATTTGTTGGTCAACACCGTCGCAGGGAGTCGTGCGTATTTCTTTCGATCTGACGGCCGCGGGCATTTTCGCGAGCAAGCAATTGCACGCGGGCTCGCTGTCGAATCTGAGTTTCCGATCGCATCACAAAGCATCGCGGTCGGGGATTACGACAACGATGGTTACCTCGACGTTCATATGACTGAATGGCGGATGTTCGATTTTGGCGAGGTGGTGTCGACGGCTCGGCTTTTGCACAATCGTGGGGCCAAGCAACCAGGCTATTTTGAAGATCGCACCCGGGCGGCGGGCGTGAATCTGACGAGCGAGCGTGGAGTCGCTTGGTCGTTTGCGTCGGCGTTCGCGGATCTTGACGGCGATCAGTTCACAGATCTGTACGTCGCGAGCGATTTCGGAACCAGCCGGTTGTTTTGGAACAATGGAGACGGCACGTTTCGCGACGGGACCCGTGCTGCGGCGGTCGGCACCGAAGAAAATGGCATGGGCTTGGCGATCGCCGACATCACCGGTGACGCGCGACCCGACATTTTCGTGTCGTCTATCTACGATCCCGACCAAGTGTGCAATGACGGAAACTGCAATCACGGAAAATCAGGAAACCGTCTTTTTCGGAATCTCGGTAGTCGACGATTCATTGATGCGACCGATGAATTCGGTGTACGCGATGGAGGGTGGGGTTGGGGTGCCGCGTTCATTGACGCCGCCAACACCGGGAGGCTGGGTCTCGTACAGGCGAGCGGCATTGATTACCCTTCGTATCCAGATGATGAGTTCCTCGATGGGCCGACCTTCTACTGGGATCTTGCTGAGCCTTCCGCGGCATCATCGGCCGCTACGAATGTTGGTCTGGCGCAGGCCGGCCCTGGCAAAGGTGTCGCGACCCTCGACTTCGATCGTGACGGTCGCACTGATGTCGTGATCGCTCGCGACGGGAGGACTCCGTTGTTGTACCGCAACGTCACCGAGGGCGGTAATCATTGGCTCGATGTGCAGCTAGAAGGCGATCACGGAGCGACGGTTGTAGGTGCGCGTATCAGCGTGCAGCCGACTGCAGACGGCCCTGCACAATCTCAGTTGTACCAATCCTCAAGTCACTTTCTCGGTCAGAGTCAGACAGTTGCGCATTTCGGGCTCGATTCGCATGATCATGTCGTTGCCGTTGTGCGGGTGACGTGGCCAGGCGGTGGTGGTCGCGTGACAGAACTACGAAATGTTGCAGTCGATCAGTTGCTCGAGATCAAGGCGCCGCGTTGAGTCGGCGCGTCCGCTTTGCTGCCGCTCGTGTGCAGCGCGCACGCGGTGCTCCGTGCACATCTTTAACGATGCCATACGCTGACGGGGTGGGCTGGTTCGCGAGCTGTCGATCTGGCCTCAACATCATCCGCGCCATACGAGGGATGTGTGCAGCAGCGTTGATGCTCAGTGCATGCGGCGGATCGTCCGGCAACGCAACACAACGTACCGGCTCATCAGTCGTTGGCGCCGCGTGTGACACGAGCGAAAGTTTGGTCAGCCCCAAAGTGCAGAACCCTCCATCGGTGCGGGGCGACCAGATCTTGCCGAGCTTCCGCGAAGTGGCAAAGGCCTCGGGAATCGATTATTGCCAAGGCAAGCGTCGCAACGCGCCGGATTGTTTATTGAACACAACGAGTGTGCGGGAGAAGTTTCCGAAGTTTGCCACGAACCCAGCGTTGTTCGACGGCGGTGAAGCGTGCGAATCTGAGCGACAAACAGGGGGTGCTGCTGTCGGAGACTATGACGATGATGGCTGGCCCGATGTGTACGTAACGCGGCTCGACGGTCCAGGCTTGTTGTTTCGCAATCAACGCGACGGGAACTTTCGTGACGTAACCCGTGACGCAGGGTTGATGTCAGTTAGCGATGCTACAAACGGGGCGGGCTTCGCAGATCTTGACAACGATGGCGACGCTGACTTGGTGGTCACCACCATCGCCTCAGATCGCGTCTACTACTTCGTCAATGATGGTGCGGGGCGCTTCGATGAGCAGGGCGCCGAACGAGGGCTCAGCGGCAATGGCACCACCCCGAACGTATCCCAAAGCGTGAATTTCGGCGACTATGACAATGATGGCTACCTCGACGCTCACATCACCGAATGGCGGAAGTTCCCGCTACCCGCACCCCATCGGTCAGCTGCCCGGTTGTTTCGGAATCGTGGGCGCGAAGATCCTGGCAAATTTGAGGATGTGACGGTGAACGCTGGAGTGGAAATGTCGGTCGGCGGCAGCTCGGATTGGTCATTTTCATCCGCGTTGAGGGATCTCGACGGCGACGGGTTCGCCGACCTCATCGTCGCCAGCGATTTCGGCACAAGTCGCCTGTTCTGGAACGATGGCCGCGGCGGATTTGTCGATGGCACTGAGGCACTGAAGTTCGGCGACGATGTCGATGCGATGGGTCTCGCGATCATTGACGTTGACGGCGATCAGCTACTCGACATTTTCGTTTCAGGAATCCTCGACCCCCCGAGCGACTGTGCCAACGGCAACTGTAACAACGGGCGCAGCGGGAACCGGCTGTATCGCAATCGAGGCGATCGGCGATTTGAGGATGCGACGGATCGCTTCGGTGTCCGTGACGGTAAGTGGGGTTGGGGAACCGCGTTTTTCGATCCCACGAATTCGGGAAGATTCGACCTAATTCAGGCCAGCGGAATGGACTTGCCATACGTTGTGTCAGGGGAGTGGAAAGGCGGACCAACGCTGTTTTGGGCAGCCGCGGGCAAGGGATTATTTCAGGAGCGCGCTGCTGACGTCGGGCTAGTCGAACGGGGTACAGGAAAGGCGCTTGTGGTGTTCGATTATGACCGAGATGGGAAGCAGGATGTTCTCATTGTCCGCGACGGGAAGGGCCCATCGCTGTTTCACAACGCGACGAAGGGAACCGGACATTGGCTCGAGGTCAAGCTGATCGGTCGGCAGTCGAATCGTGATGGTGTTGGCGCCGTCGTACGAATTGTTCGCAATGGAACGACGATATCGACCATGGAGTATGGGTCCATCACCCACTATCTAGGTAGCAGCGAAAATATTGCGCACTTCGGGATCGGGCCCGACGCGTCAGGGACCTTTGAAGTGCAGGTATTTTGGCCTGCGAGCGGCACGAGTTCGTCCAGGGTTGTCAGGTCGCTCGACACGCGGATCGAGATCCGCGAGTCTCCGTAGCGATGCTTCTACGGTTGTGTCCAGCCAGTTGGCGGTTGGTCGGTTGTAATAAGCCAGTGTTTATTGATGTATTTCACTTCATAGGTCGTGTGGAGCAATGAAGTTGTCGTCGTGGTATCACCGCCGGCTGATTGATCACTGAACTTTGTGCCGCGCAGCGTAACGAGGACGGCTGGCGGACCCTGTCCGGGACGGCGAGCCAGTGAAATAGTGATCTTCGAAAGTTCGTATCGTTCGACCACGCTGCTTGCCCGCGTGGCTTCATCGGTAATGCGTTTGGCGAGATGGTCGTGCCAGGATTCTGCTGCTGCGGTGGAGAGCAGCCGTAGATCCTGGCTGCGCTGGGCATCACCAATGATACGTAGATCCACGATGGTGTCGACCGCGATGACGTTTGCGGTTTTTGCCTCAATCTGGGATGAGATGCGGTTGGAATTGTCGACTTCGACGGGTGGGATGTCGCTGCGTTCCAACCTGATCTCGGGGCGGAGTCGCATGGTTGCTTCGGCAGGTGCACCGAGATCACTGCGTCCGAATGACGTTGCAATAAGTAGGACCGCAGTACACCCGACCACCGACAGCACTGCGAGCGGAGATCGGAAGCGCGCGCCACGGCTCGGGGTTGGAGCGGCAAGCCAATCGATCATGGGGCGGGCGGCGCACACGATCGCGAGTGCGGCGAGTAGTGCGACTTTGGTTGCAAACTCGGTACGTTGGGGTGCGATCATGAGTGCCGCAATCACAGCGATTGACGAGGCATACAGGTTGCGGCCAATCCGGGTTGCAGGTGACGTTTTCGGGTCGGTAATCATGAAGAACATGAACACCAATACCTCGGGAGATGTTGCCAGAATCCTTGTGAAGTTGTTACCACAAACGGGGCCAACGTGCCAGCGTGCAGTCATGCAATGGTCGGCCGCTCCGAGGATCATCATGCAGATTGCAAAGGTTGCCCAAAACACCACAGCAATCGCGAGCATCCGCAAACGCGAGAGAATAACGAGCCCACCGATCAAGATGATCGTGAGTGCGGCGTAGATGCGCGGAGAATTTGAGCCCCACCAGAAGTCCAATGGTTCGGCTCTGGATGACCCGAGTACCAAAAAGCACAGCAGAAGACCAAAATTGGATGGGTTGAAGATGTGACGACCATCGCGCCTCAACAGATACTTGGAGAGCAACGAAATTGCTGCGGTTGCAGCGAAGATCCACCAACCGCGGGTACTCCACCACTCACCATGTTCGGTGCCGGGCACACGCAGAATGAATGCGACCCCATTGCCTGTGAGCATGGCACTTGCGGGCCATACGATTGCTCGGTGACGCCGCAGCATGATCAGGAATTCCAACGCCGCGCTGGTGAAGATCGAAATCAGGATTTGTGCGATCGACAATTCGAAGTGCAAGACGGTCTGGCCAAGTATGTGCAGCGAAATGATGACGCTGGCAAGGTGCAGCCGCGGATCGCGCAACGTCGGCAGCACGACCGGAATGCTCCGGTCGCGAATCTTCAAAGCGCGCGTCGCGTGCAAGGTGGTCATCCTGGCGTGACAGGCTACTTCTTCACGTTGGTTACTTTCGTGGTCTGGGCGGTTGCGGCTGCCGCTTGTACGACAGGTTCGAAACCAAATGGGCTGACGTCGAGCTTGGCGAGCACGACGACAGCGTTGCCGTCGCGGTCTGAGTCGATTCAAAGAGGTCTGGATTGGTTGCAACAACAACCAGATCCTGACCCTGGGGGCCTCATCGAGCTCGTCAGCATCTTGACGTACGTGCGCGCAGCCACCGATTTGGGTGACCCTGATGATCTTGCGGCTCGAAAACGCCGCTCGATGACTGCGGCTGCGGCGAGCTTGGATCCGCAGATTTCGGCGTTGGCGCGTTGGATCGGTGGCACAGACGTGCCGAAGCAGGCTCCGCAATTCCTTGGAGCGAATTCACTGAACAAGTTGTTGGGTATCGCCTTGTGGTGTGACGTCTACGAACCACCACTCGGGTATCTCGCCGCGTTGGATGCGGCCAGCGGCGGGACAGCGGTGACCCAAGTCGCGGCGGCGGGCTCAACGCAATTCCTGATCGATAACGGGTGTGTCGCGGCGCAACGTTTGGCGCCCACACGCGAACGACTACGTGGCGACTTGGTCAAACTCGCGGCATCGGGCGACACCGACGCTTCATTGAGTGCTGGAGCCCTGGTTGTCACCCTCGGCGGGGACGCAGAGCTCCCGAGACACTGGTACGACTCGGTGCAGCGAAAGCAGCGCGGTGATGGATCATGGGGGGCCGGCGAAGCCGTTGGCTCTACGCGGGAAGATTGGCGAGCGACTGCGTGGGCGATTCGCAACCTTGCTGATGCAGAGCTCCGCGCTCGCCGGGCATCTGCGCCGCCTTTGTTAGCAAGCCCCACGCAATTCGAACGACGTGAAATCGGTCCGAGACCAGCACTTGTCGTAGGCACATTGCGCAACGATGATCGTCAAGCGTTGTCACGGATCTCGCTGCAACACGATGATGTTTTGGCAGCCATCCCAGGCACCGAGCCTTTCGGTCAACATAATCACGATGAAGTAGCTCGCGACCCGTTGTCGGCTAGAGACAAGTCGTTGCTCGACGATCAACTCAAGGTTGCGGCGGCATCTGCTGTTCGCCTTGCGAGTCTGAGCGATGTGGTCGACGACGGGTACGTCATGGGCTCGGCGTTTATTCCTGCGGCTGGTGCACACTGGATCCGTTGGTCTCTAGTCGACCAACCGTTCGAAGCGGGGCGTCCATCTATGGTGCTGCTCAACGGCAGCGAAGCCGACGCGGATGTTGTTGGGTTCAGCTACGTCCTGCGCAATGTCGGCGGAGCGCCCGAAGGATTTGCCGGGTCGAGCGATGTTTGGCACCGGCATACGGGTATTTGTTTCGCGAATGGACGCGTGGTGAGCTCGGACATTTTGTCACGACCGGATTGTCGCGTGTTGAGTCTCATGATCGCAGCCGACCCAGGCCGGGTATCGGTCGATCTGCTTGCCGGTGACGACATCTGGATGCTGCACGCATGGGTTGTGCCTCGATACCCCAACCCAGGAGGCATTTTCGTAACCAATAACCCGAACATTCGTTGCGACGCATGCCCTGCATGGCTCGCAGGTGGCGAAGTGTTGTGAAACCTTTGGCGGCAGCGACGTGGTTTGTCGCTGGGTGCATGGCGATCGCAAGCTGTGGCGACACGGCGGGCGGGTCGCGACGTGCGACCTCAACGTTGCGCGTACCAAATCCTTCATCGACCGCATTCGTGGCGAGCACTGGTCCGCAGGCCCGCTTTCAAGACGTTTCGATCGCGGCGGGAATTCGCTACGAACCAGATGTTCGGCAGCTCGGTGATGAGTGTTTACTCAACCCGAAACGACTTGCGCGAGAATTTCCGAACGCAAAGTTTTCTTTCAGTGAATCGATGCAGAAAACCCAGTGTATTCCCGAGCGAATGACGGGCGGCGTTGCTGTTGGCGATTACAACAACGACGGATGGCCCGACGTCTACATCACTCGGCTCGACAACCCCGGTGTGTTGTACTCGAACAATCGCGATGGCACATTCACAGATGTGACGACGGCCGCCGGTCTCGACTCACTCGATGAGGCCGGTAGCGGCGCAACGTTCGCCGACATCGACAACGACGGCAACACGGATCTCATTGTGACAACAGTGGGCGGGCACCGTTCGTATTTGTTTCACAACCAAGGCGATGGCACCTTCACTGAGGAAGGTGTTGAGCGAGGAATCGCCCAAGAAGACGGCCTCGTTCACTCGTCGTTCAGTGTCAATATCGGCGACTATGACAACGATGGCTACATCGATGTACACATTTCGGAATGGCGCTTGCCGGAGCTTGCAAGCAACCGCACAGCATCGCACAATCAGTTATTGCGCAATCGTGGCCCGAGCCAACCCGGCTACTTCGAAGATGTCACGAAAGCAGCCGGCGTGTCGCTCGAGACCAATGGCTTCGGAGTGGTGGGGTTTGCTGCAACACTGACCGATCTTGATGCCGACGGCAATCTCGACCTCGTCGCTGTGAACGACTTCTCGACTGGGAGGCTGTTTTGGAATAATGGCGACGGGACGTTCGTCGATGGCACGAAAGCGTCGGGTTTCGGTGCCGAGGAAAACGGTATGGGGCTCGCGGTAGGCGACTTCGATGGTGACGGCCGCCCCGATGTGTTTGTGTCGTCGATTTTTGACCCTGTGCAATGTCCGGTTGGCCAGTGTGTTCACGGCACTTCGGGCAACCGCTTATATCGCAATCTTGGTGGTCGCAAATTCGCAGATGTGACCCAGGCCGCGGGAGTGCGTGATGGTGGTTGGGGGTGGGGTGCAGCTTGGATCGACTCGGTCAATAGCGGGCGTCTCGATCTTGTGATGACGAGTGGTGTCGATTTCCCATGGGAAGCAACGTCGAAGCAATACGTGAATGGTCCAACCTTTATGTGGCGCAACACTGGTAAGGCTCGATTTGCCAGCGACAACAGCTCTGGTGTCGGGCTCGTCGTAGGCGGCCCCGGAAAAGGTTTGGCAACGCTGGACTTTGATCGAGATGGGCGGCGCGACATCATCGTGGTGCGCGATGGTGCCACTGCTGTGCTGTATCGCAACACGGCCCCAGACACCGGCGCCTGGGTTGGCATTCAACTGATTGGCTCGGCTTCAAATCGTGACGGAGTTGGCGCCGTCGTAAGCGTTGTTACGAAGGAGCGAGTGAGTCCGATCACGTTGCACTACGGGTCGGGGAGTGAGTTCCTGGGTGCGAGCGATTTGGTCGCGACCGTGGGGCTGGGTGCTCACGAAGGCAAGGTCGCATTAGTAACGGTGACATGGCCAAGTGGGCACGTCACTGTGGCTCGCAACGTCGCGACGAATACGTACATGACGATTGACGAAGGCAAATGAGGCTGCGCACTGGCCTTGCATGCGGCCTACTGATTGCGGCGAGTTCATCGTGCGGAACTGATCGCGATGCGAAACCCACTGCCACAACGATGTCCGATGCCGAACAAGCCGCTCGACGCAGTGTTGGAATCGGCCAGTTCACACCCGCCGAAGCGGCGCGGGAACTTCCGGTGAGCGCAGCGGATGTTGAGGCGATCCAGAAGCTGAAAACCGCAGTGATGCCAACCGCCGCCGAAGTCGATGCGCTGCGGTCTCAGCACCTCGATATGGAATCGGCACGGGGTGCCGCAGAGACTCTCGACGCATCGCCCACGATTCGGACCGAGATGCGAGCCGCGAATTCGGTCGCATCGAAATTTCCAAACGCGCAGGCTGCGAAAGATTCTGGTTATGTGTTGGCGTCGCGGTTCCTGCCGGGCATCGGTGCGCATTGGATCAAGTGGTCGGCAGTGGTGGAACCTTTCGACATCGCGAATCCAGCGATGTTGCTGTTCGAGGGCAACGAGCTGGTTTCGTCGCTTGTCGGGCTCAGCTACTTCACCCACAGCGAAACCGTCCCGTTGTGGTTTGGCGACGGTGGCGCGCAATGGCACCAACACTGGGCGATGTGTTTGGTCAACGGACGGTTGGTTGCTGAGGGGGCCAGCGCCTTGACATCGTGTGGCGGGAACGCAGATCTGATTAGCGGACGTGATGTTTGGATGCTGCACGTATGGCCAGTGGACGGGTTTGCCAATCCATCGGGCATGTTTGCGGCGCTCAACCCCGCGCTGTGCAGTCGCGTGTTCCCGTGCACCGAGGAGCAATCGCAGCAATAGCCGCGATCCCCGAGCCCATGGTCTCAGCAGGTCGAGGCAGCATTTACACTGCGTCGCATGGCTCCTTCACAGTTCACCCATCTCGATCCCCTTGGCCGTGCGCGGATGGTCGATGTCACTGCGAAAGATGCGAGCCATCGCCGCGCCGTCGCCCGCTGCCGGGTGAATATGGAATCGGAAACGGCAAGCGCCATTGCCTCAGGAGCGATCTCGAAGGGGGATGTGCTCGCGGTCGCCCGAGTGGCGGGTATTCAGGCGGCCAAGCAGACCGCGCATTTGCTGCCCCTGTGCCACCCATTGCTGGTGGGGTCGGTCTACGTCAACTTTCGCATTGAAGACGCCTACGTCGAAATCGAGGCGCAGGTGGATACCGTCGACCGCACAGGCGTCGAAATGGAAGCGCTGACAGCCTGCTCCATTGCCGCATTGACGATTTACGACATGTGTAAATCCATCGACCGTTCGATGACGATCGATGGTGTCGCGCTGTGGGAGAAAACTGGCGGGCGCTCCGGTGTGTTCCGCCGCCCGCCCGACGAACAAGACTACGACCGGTAGGTCCCGCGGCGCGCGGCACGATCAGTCAGCGGTGACAGAATCTGGTCCGCCGCGGGCGGCGAGTGTCACATAACCCCAGGTCAAGGGCCTACAGTTTGCGTTGAGGGTGGAGTTTCACCTAGAAACGGGGTGCGGAGTTACGGGTCCACCAGCTACTTGATCTATTCCGGTACTGTCGTCGAGCAAAGGTGTTGAGTTTTGGGAGGTCAGCTGTTGCTCGTCGCACTCTGCCTGATTTGGATTGCAGTTCTCACCCCCGCAGTGTTGCGGGCTCGTGCGGCGCACCGCCAGCAGCCGGACTTCAACGACTTTTACAGCTCGCTATCGCAGCTTGCTCACCCAAACTCCAGTTCCAGGTCCAATACCTCCGATCCGCGGGAGCGCCAACGGCTGCAAGGGATTCGTCGTCGCACCGCCGAGCGTCGCCGCCGGGTTTTCAATGCCCTTGGCGGTGCTGCGCTGTTCAGTTTCGTCGCAGCCGCGTTGGGCAACTCAGCAATGCTTTGGGCCGCGTTCGCAATTATCGCGTTGGCGCTCGTCACCTATGTGGCGATGCTCGTGTTGATCGCGCAAAACAGTCGGCCCCGTAACCTCAATGTTTCGTATTTGAGTGGCCCTCCGGTGGCGCAGTTCGCCACGCAGCGCGCCGTTAACTCATAAATATTGCGGCGCCCGGCATGGACCAAGCTGCCGAAATCGCAGCGATCGGCGATATGGCACGGGCGGCATTTGAGGCCAAACATCTCGCTCGCGAAACCACCATTTCCGCGGCGCGACGCACCATCCAAGCCTGCGCAGCTTCGATTCGAGCAACGCATCGCGGTGAGTTTGACGTTGCACAGGCGCTCGCCGACGAAGCCGCTGCTCACCTAGCTGCCGCTGACAACGCGACGGTTTCGGTACCTGAAGTGCGCGCGACTGGCCCGTTAGCTGACGCCAAGAAGGAATATGCCGAGGCCCGATTAACGCTCGCGTTTGTGCGCGGTGATGCATTGCTGGGGCCGCAAGCGCTAGGCGTCGAAGTCGCTCCGTACCTCAACGGAATGGCTGAAGCAGCGTCGGAGTTGCGGCGTCAGATTCTTGATTGTCTGCGTCGTTCGCAACTCGATCGCGCCGAGGCACTGATGGCCACCATGGACGACGTCTATTCGGTGCTCGTGACGATCGACTATCCCGATGGTGTCACGGGAGGGTTGCGTCGCACGACCGACGCGTTGCGAGCCGTCATGGAGCGCACCCGAGGCGATCTCACCACAACGGTCGTGGCTGCACGCTTGCAGTCTGCGATTGAACACGATCAGTCCACGCGTCGCTGACACTTCGTCGCCCGCACCTCGGCGCCGCGGTCCCACGATCTGCGCGAATGGCGTCTTGTCGGGGGACTACTTATTGCGACGCTGCCGGCCGTTCCCACGAACTGCGCGGATAACGCCAAAATGTGGGACCGCGACGGGTGCGGATCTTTGGAATCTCGGTGGTAAGTTTCTGACTCCTTCGGGGGTGTAGCTCAGCTGGTAGAGCGCTACGTTCGCATCGTAGAAGTCGTCGGTTCGAGTCCGGTCACCTCCACTGCCGTCGTCGGAAGGACAACGGTTGCCGGGTCAAATGCCCTTGGGCGCGCATGGCAGGGCGGTCCCTTCGACGGCCCCGAAAGCGAGACACGCTCGCCGACGCCCGTGGCGCCGCTCAAAGAGGTGTAGCGCGGAACCGGGCGGTGTAGCTGCGCCGGCGGCCGCGCACGCTTTCGAGGGTGAATCCCTCAACGCACACGCCGGCACGCAGGTCGTCGATCTCGTCGGTGAACTCGCCGTTCACCGGCCCCTTGTAGATCCCGAGGCGACTGAGTCCTTCCTGCAGGTACTGCACGACCGACGAATGTCCGTCGACGACGTCGAACGCTGTTGCGGAAGTCGGCAAGGTTGACGACGGCTTGGTCGTCGGTCTGGTATCGCTGCCACATGCCGCGAGGATGAGCGTCCCGATTGCGAACGCGATGCTGGATCGTTCGAGACGGGATGGCGTTTTCATCGATGGGGTTTAGCCGAAACCGTGCCGATCGGCGACTCGGGCTACCGCGTTGAACGGTTCCGGGAGTCCGAGCCGGGAGGCCTCGTTGAGCATCGTGCGGAGCTCGGCAACGACCTCGCGATGGTCCGCGGCCACGATCGCGTCGAGCGTGTTGAAGCACGCGAGGAGCCGCCGAACGACCTGGGGGCTGTCGGCGCCGTAACGAATGATCTCCACGTAGCCCAGCAGCGCGAGGCGGGTGAAGTCAGGGGTCGGCACCATCACGCGCGCCGTGCGTTCGGTGTCGATCAGCCACCCCGTCGGATCGGGTCGAGTGGCGATCCCTGCGAGCAGATCCGTGATGCGGTCCAACGCCTGCACTGCTGTGGTGGGGTCGTTGACCGCGGGCGACAGTGCCCGAATCGCGACGTCGACGAGCTGTCGGAACACAAAGCTTGGGTCCTGGACGGTGGTGCGTTCTCCACCGAGCAGGAACGCGGACGTGATGTCTTCATCGGTGATCGGCGCCTCGGTGCACCGTGTCTGGGCCAAGGCGGTCGAGGCCCCGATGTACTCACCGACCTCGACGGTGAGCACGATCTCGGCATTGCGGGTACGAGCAAGTTCGGCCAGTCGACACCAGTCGACTGACTGCAGGACCCCGACCCGCCCACGATTGCGGACCGTGACTGGCTCCAGCCCGGCGACGTTCGCCCGCTGCGCCTCGACGTACGCGGTCGCAGGAGGATAGGAGTCGTCGAGTGCGTCCCTTCCTGATGTCGTGAGTATCAACAGGAGGTATTGGACGCGGAGCAGCCGCACGAAGCCGTGGAGGAACGTGATGAACGCGAGCAGGGTGGCGAACACGAGGAGGTAGACGATGGCAACGGTCACTTCGGGCACGAAGCGGTTGCCTGCGGTGCGGATCTCCACGAGCGCGTTCAGGGCGAACACGAACGTGGCGAGGAAGATCGCCAACGTGAGGTGCGTCAGGCGGGATCGCACGAACACTCGCACAACGCGCGGTGAGTACTGGCCGCCCGCGAGCTGTACCGCGATGAGCGTCGACGAAAAGACGACGCCGAGAAATGTGAGCATTGCGGCCGCGACCGTGGATGTCAGCGAAACAGCAGCGCCGGTGTCAGCGTGCAACAACCACGAGCGGGCCTCCGTCGCTCCGAGACGGTGATCGATCGCGACCGTGATCTTCGAAGCGGTGAACGCGCCGAGCACGAACAGCCCAGGGACGTACCACAGCGACGCGGAGACCGTCTCGGTGAAGTTGAGTCGACGGAGTTGCGCGGCCTTCGGTTGGCGGGCGCGCACAGTTGCTGACTCGGACGGCTCGACCATGACCCGATGTTATGATCCGCCATCAGTCTCTCAAGGGGAATCGGCATGGCACCAGCAGACGAACCATCGCCTGTAGTCGATCTCCACACGATGGAACGGGAAACTCCCTACCCCGAGACGTTGCGCCGCAAGGAGTACGAGCGCGAACTCCTTCCCTTGCAGCTCGAACTGGTGAAGCTGCAGACGTCGATTCAGCAACGCGGAGAACGCATCCTGATCGTGTTCGAAGGACGAGACGCCGCGGGGAAAGGCGGGTCGATCCGAACCTTCACCGAGCACCTCAACCCGCGAGTGGCGCGTGTCGTCGCGCTCCCGAAGCCGAACGACACCGAACGTACGCAGTGGTACTTCCAGCGGTACATCAACCACCTGCCAGCAGGCGGCGAGATGGTGCTGTTCGACCGTTCCTGGTACAACCGGGCCGG
>SXGS01180522.1_pt1 | contig 39825 bp, 32 predicted proteins | sample 3174681 | NCBI WGS metagenome assembly SXGS01 (sample SAMN11356861, study PRJNA531348) | freshwater metagenome | isolation source: freshwater sample F1-80 | place: China: Fuxian Lake, Yuxi | collected 2017-12-25 | reverse complement strand
CTGGGGTAAAAATCACGAAATGTCATCGACCAGACAAGATAAACCGCTTGAACACCAATGAGGACTGGGGTAACGCGATTTGACCACCGCCACCGACGCCTGAAAATCCTGGCGCACGCCGAACGCGCAAGAACCTCCTTCGTTGTCGTAGCCCCTCGACAAGCGTTCGCGTGGCGCGGTACACTTCTTCTCACCATTCGCGCCTCGCTCCGCACTTTCTCCCGTTTCCGACGTGCGACCGCGTGGCGTCTAGCCAAACATGAGGTTCGTCGTGAACCACAGCGCGAAGAAACAACAACACGAACAGACCCGCAAGAAACACAAGCATGAGAGGCAGGAGCATGCCCGCGACGCGGCCCGACGCGGTTCATCGAATTTACCGCGGACGTTCCTCGTTGGCGGAATCGTACTCATCATCGCGTTCGTGGTGTTTATGGCCACGCGGTGAGTGCGAGACAGAGCAACACTACACCCGCGATTCGATCCAGCGCACCACGTCTCCCAACCAGGGGTGATCTGCACGCTCGAACTCGAGCGTGTGGTGTGTGCCCGGGTACGTCACCATTTCTGGCGTCTTGGAGAACCGCGCCACAAAGGCAACTGTGCGCGCGTTGTCGATGATCCGGTCGTGTTCGGCGAGCGCGAGGAAAGTCGGCACGGTCACACGCTTCGCTGCGCGCTTCAGGTAAATGTCGAGCGAGAAACTGCTGAACAGGAACCGCGCCGTGGCCTCGCGCAGCCCGTGCGGGTCGGTGTCGATGTATCGCTGCCACTCCGGGGACGCGGTGAACAGGTCCGGTTCGTTCAGGGGGATCGGAAAGAACTTCCACGGCCGAGACACCCGCGCAACCGCAATCCTCGCTCTCTGGGGTAGCGACGGACTGACCTTCGGCACCAGTCCTGGGCAGAGCAGAACCAGCCCATCGACGAGTTGCGGACAGCGATACGGTAGTGCGACCGCGAGTTTCCCACCCCACGAAATGCCGCACACGAACACCGGCAACTTCGCGTGCTCGACGCGGAGGTGCTGCACGAGCTGCGCCACGTCATCGATCAGTCGGCGGAAGCTGGGCGTGTCCCCGCGATACGCGGTGTTCAGCCCGGACCCGCGGCGATCGAGGAAATACACATCGAAACCCGCTTCCGCGAACGCGGCACAGGAACGCGTGTACCAACCGCCGTGACTGCGGATGCCGTGGACGAACACAAGGCGCGCGCGGGGGACACCGGTGGGAGGGTAGTGGCGTAAGTAAAACGAGTAGCCGTCGGAGGCGCGGAAGGCGGAAAGACAACCTCCCCCCCCAACCCCCTCCCCTAAGAAGGGAGGGGGAGTAGATCCGGCTCCCCCTCCCTTCTTAGGGGAGGGGGTTGGGGGGAGAGGTTCTTCGTGCTCAGCCAAGCAGCGTCTCCTTGCGCTTTGTGACCCAGTCGAGCCGGGCTTGGTCGAGCTTGAAGCCGAGACCGCTGCCGATCAGCGCGGGCGCCCAACCGCTGCGCCGGAATGTCAGGTCTTCGACCGCGAGCGATTCCCACACCAGATGCCGGTCGTAGCTGCCTTCGAGGTAGCGGATGTCGGCCACGCTCGTCGCGAAGTGCCGACCCGCGGCGCTGAGAATCGCCGTCTCGCCGACCTGACAGCCGAGTTGATACCCGAGGTTGTGACGCTTCGCGAATTGCGCGAGCCGCAAACTCGGAATGAACCCACCGCACTTCGAGAGCCGCAGGTTGAACAGATCGCACCACCCGCCCTGCACCGCTCGCTCCGCATCTACCGCGCCACACAGCGATTCGTCCAGCATGATTGGCGTCTTCACCTGTTTGCGCACAGCCGCAAGGCATGCCACGTCTTCGTGCCGCACCGGTTGCTCGACACTCGTGATGCCCAACGGCTCCAACTCTTGAATGCGTGCGGTCACTTCCGTCGGGGACCAGGCTTCGTTGGCGTCGATGCGCAGGTCGATCTTGCGGCCCAACCAGCGGCGCATGATCTTCGTGCGTTTCACGTCGTCCTGACCTTCGATGCCGACCTTGAGCTTCACCTGGGAGAACCCCGCGAGCCGGTACACCAGTGGGTACAGGCGTTTCTTCCAGCCACGCGGGTTGCCGATCACGCCGCTGTACTGAACGCGGTCGCGGAACTTGTACAGTTCCGGGGCGACCAGTTCCGTGACCCGTGTGAGCGGTTCGCCGAACGCGCGGCCGAACGCATCGAGCACCGCGAGTTCCATCGCGCAGCGGGCCGCGTTGCCGAGAATCTTGCGATCGTCTTCGGGCGAGGCCGCGAGTTTGATCCGCTCCGCGAGGTGAACCGCCTGAACGAAGTTCTCGGTGTCGGTGTTGAGTTGCTTCGCAAGGTCAGAGCGTTTCAGCAGGTCGAGGGCGAAGTCGATCGTCTCGCCGGTGACGTAGTCTCGCGGCACGCCCTCGCCGTAGCCGGTGGTGCCATCGCTGAGCTTACATCGCACGACGACGTTATCCGTCTCCGTGCGAACGTGGCTCGCGTGTGTGACCTTCCGCCGCAGTGCGACGCGAACGTGCCGGGCTTCGAGTTCAACAACCCGCATGCGTGCTTTGGGTTTGTGGAGATTCGTCGTCGCGGCCCCGTTGGGTCCGACGCTAAACGGCGCTGGGCGCGATTGACTTGTTGTATCTGTTGAAGGGAGCTTTACACCACTTCAAGCACGATCGTCGGCGCGCTTGCGCCGGCGAGGTGCGCCGCCATTGCATCCCAGAACGCATCGATCACAAGTCCCAGGTACGCGGGGCGAAACGGTTCCATGTAGCGGCGCCCGGAGTGGTACAACCGCGATGCGCCGGTCGCGTTCCCGCGCGAATAGTGGTACGCCGCGACCGCGGCCTGAATCAGCGACTGGTAGAACCTGCGATCCGCTGACCCGCACTCGTGCCACAGATCTTCCCAAACCTCGTGCGCGTCGAAGAACTCGCCGCGGTTGAACAGGTCCACTCCGGCGAGGAAGCGCGGATCGGGTATGTCGGGCGCGTCGGGCATCGGGTATATCGGAAGGTAGTGGCGCGAGATCGAAAGCGTTCGTCTCCGTCTACTTCACAATACGCGAAACTCCATCCCCAACACACCCGGTCCAAGATGCTCTTCTCGTCCTCGAAATGCCCGTTGCCCGCGCTCGTGGAGTGGTGCCGGACCCTGCGGTTCAGCCTCAGCGCGGGCCTCGACCCAATCAAAATCTTCAAGCAACAGGGGAAGTCCGGGCCGCGCGCTCTCCGCGCACTGGCGAAGGAATTCTCTGAAAAGCTCAGCAAGGGTTCATCACTGGAAGACGCGCTCGAACCGCACCGCGACAAGTTCCCGCCGCTGTTCGTGGAACTGGTCGCGGTGGGCGAGCAAACCGGGCGGCTCGAAGACACGTTTCAGGAACTCGAAGAGTACTACTCGTCCGCACTCACCACGCAACGGAACTTCCGCTCGGCGATGATGTACCCCGCGATCCAGTACTGCGCGGCCGTCCTCATCATCAGCGGTTTGATATTCGTCCTCGGAATGCTTGAATCGAAGGACTCAAGCGGCAAGGAGATGGACCCGATCGGCCTCGGGTTGACAGGCACTTCGGGAGCGCTCACGTTCCTCTTCTGCGGAGCCGCGTTCGCGGGCGGGATCCTGTTCGTTCTGAAAGTGGCCGCCGAGAACGTGCGCTTCCGGGCGCGGCTCGAAGGGATGTTCCTGATTGTGCCGGGTTGGGGTCCGGCGCTGCTCGCGTTCGCGGTGTTGCGGTTCGCGGTCGCGCTGCGGATGTGCGCCGAAGCCGGTCTGCGGGCCGAGACGACGCTGCACTACTGCTTCCGCGCAACGTGTAACGCGCGGTTCCAGTCCGGCGAAGCGCGTGCGGTGGAGGTCGCAAAACGCGGCGGCGAGTTGCTCGAAGCGATCGATGCTTCGCGCGCGCCGTTCCCGGCGGAGTTCCGCGAAACGCTCATGGTCGGCGAAGAGACTGGGAACACGTCCGAGACGATGGAACGGCTCGCGAACCGCTACCGCGAAGATGCCGAGCGTAAGATGAAGGTCGCGGCACAGTTCACGGGCTACGCCGTTTACGCGATGGTTGCGATCATGATCATCTTCTTCATCTTCCGCATCGCGAGCGTCTACATCGGCGCTGTCAGCAACGCGGCCGGTGGGTAAGCACGAAATCCGAAGAGTGGTCACCGCGGAGAACGCAGAGAACACTCTACTCTTACTCTGCGCCATCCTTCGGCGGGACGTGGTACTTCGGCACCACCACCGCCACGTCACACAATCCCCACGGCGTCGAACCCGCGAACTTGTCGAGCAGCGACCCACTCCCCTTCCGCTTGAACGTGGTCGTTTCCACGATCTCCAGGCTCGGGGGCAGCGTGTTCTTGAAGCCGGTGAACGAGTCGCGGTGCGTGAACAGAATCACCGTTCGCGGGCGGTGGTGACAGTCCATCATGAGTTGGTTCACGTTCTTGGTGCGCACGTACCGCATATCGGACCGGTCGTGGTAGAACGCGAGCGAGTCACAGTGCCGCGGGAAACACACCACCGCCACATTGTGATCGCTGACGAACCGCCCCACCATCTCCGGGTTGCCATACGGTGACCGCTCACGCGCGTACCACGGCACCGCGACGTGATGCGCCATGAGCATGATCGCGGCCATTGCGCCGATCATCGCGCGTGTGCGGAGCGCGGTGTTCCACTTGGTACGCGCAACGAACTCGCCCACCGCGAGGCACAGGAACGGGTACGCCGGGAGGATGTACGTCGGGAGTTTGCTGCCCGAGCAACTGAAGAAGAACACGCACCACACGCCGGTGAGTAGCCAGAACCCGCCCGCGGACGACCGACTCGCGCTGTCTTCTGCCGATCCTCGCAGGAGCTTCCAGAAGTAAGCCGCGAGCAGGAGCGTCCCGGGCAGCAACCCACCGAGCAAGAGGGGCACGTAGTACCAGATCGGTTGCAGGTGGTCGAACGGCTGGAGGAACCGCATCACGTTGTGTTCCCAGAAGAAGTGCTTCAGGAACTGCGGCTCGCGGAGGTACATCGCGACGTACCACGGCAGATTCACCGCGAACACCACGCCGAAGAACACGAGGTACCAGCGGAAACCTACCCCCCCAACCCCCCTCCCTGAAGGGAGGGGGGTTGGTTCTTCTCTTCGCATCAAGAACCCATACGCCCACAGCGGCACGAACAACAGTACTTCCGAGATCGGGCCTTTCGTGAGGAACCCCAGCCCGGACGCGAGCGCCGCTGCGAGCCACCACCCGCGCTTCAGCGTGCCAGTCCGCACTGCCTCGAAGCCGCACAGCACGGATGTCGTCACACAGAATACGAGAAGGCCATCGAGTAAGAGCAGACGTGCGACGCTCACGAACCCCGGCGCAACAGAGAGCAGCAGCGCGGCCCAGAGCGCGCCACGCTCACCGACACTTCGTCGGCCAATGAGGTACACCGCGAGAATCGTGAGATGCACACACAACGCGGGCACGAGCCGGGCCGCTTCCGGTGTGACGCCAAACACTTTGTAGCTCAGAGCTGTCAGCCAGTACATCAGCGGCGGTTTGTCGAGATACGGTTCGCCTTGAAGCGTGGGCACGACCCACGAACCGTTTTGCAGCATCTCTTTCGGAATCTGCGCGTAGCGACCCTCGTCCGGTTCCAGCAGGTGAAACCCGCGAGTCGGGTAGAGCAGCACCGCGGGGAGAAGCAGTACGAGGAGAAGCGAAAGCCGACGAACGCGAGTGTCCGCGTCAGCGGTTCCGGGAAAGAGGATGCCAGTAAAGAGAAACCGGCACCACGCGACCACGCCCTTGTGTTTCGCCGCATCCATGCGTTCCGCCTCCGCGAAGGTGCGGCGTTATCGCATAGAAGCCGAACGGCGGTCAACCTGCGTTCTCTCGCTCAAAACAGTTCGCGGATCGGCTCGCCGGAATCGACGAACCGCACTGGGCGGCTCTGCTTGTCCGGTAGCGAATCGGCGTGGTCGATGCCGAGGTGATGGTAGATGGTCGCGAGCATGTCGCCCGGTCCGTAGCGGTGCGTGGCCGGTTCGCCGCCGTCGGCGGTCGTCGCGCCGACCACATGGCCGCCCTTCACCCCGCCGCCGCTCAGCAGCACGCTCATCGCCTTCGCCCAGTGCCCGCGACCGGCGAGCGAATCGATTCGCGGCCCTCGCCCGAACTCACCCATCGCGACAATCAACACGCGTTCCGCCAAGCCGCGGTCGTGGATGTCCTCGATGAGCGCCGCGAGCGCCCGGTCAAACGGTGGTAGCCGCTTCTTGAGATTCGCTTCGATGGTGTAGTGATCGTCCCACCAGTCCACATCGGCTTCGTAGTGGTTCACGGTCACGAACGTCACGCCCGCTTCAACGAGTCGCCGCGCGAGCAGCGCCGAGCGGCCCCACGGGTTCGTGCCGTACTTCTCGCGGAGCTTCTGCGGCTCACGCGACACGTCGAACGCCTCCTTCGCGGCGCGGCTCGTCACGAGTTCAAACGCTTTCTGGTTGGCCGCGTCCAGCCCGCCGACCGCGGGTTCCGCGCGCTTGCTCGCGGCGTCGAGGCGTCGGAGCAACTCCTTGCGGTCTTCGGCGCGTTCGACGGTGATGCCGGCGGGAAGCGAGAACGACGGCCCCGGACCGGTGAACCGGAACGTCGGCTCGCTGCCGCTGTTCACCGGGTCGAACTGCTGCCCGAGGTACGTTGCGAGTTGGTAGAACCCCTGGCGAGCGAAGTACGCGTCCGGGATGCACACATACGGCGGGATGCCCGGTGCGTTCGCGCCTCGGACCTTCGCAACCACAGACCCTTGAGCCGGGTAGAACTGCCCGCGGAACTGCACGTTCTTTTCGTGGTAGCCGGTCTGAACGAGGTGCGCCGCGTCGGGGTGGTTGTGGTCGTAGTGGGACATCGAGCGGAGAATCGCGACCTTGTCCGCGACCTTCGCCTGAAGCGGCAGCAGTTCGCTGAACCGCACGCCCGGCGCGGCGGTTTGCACGGACCCATACGGCCCACGAACTTCGGCCGGCGCGTTCGGCTTGGGATCGTAAGTGTCGTTCTGGCTCGGCCCGCCACCCATCCACCAGAGGATAACCGCGGTGTCTTTCCGCGCCGTAGAAGTTTGCGACTCTTTCGCGCGCAGCACGTCGGCGAGCGTGAACGCGGAGCCGAGCGCGCCAAGGCGGATGAAGCCGCGCCGCGTGACACCACCGCAGAGGCTGCTCGAAGCCGGACCGAGGACTGTGAGCATGAGGCGGGACTCACGTAAAGGGATGAGATGAGTGTACCGCGTGCGCACGGTCGCGGTCGAGCGCATTCCGCAACGGAACACAGGGCTTCCACCCTGTGCTACGTCAGACGGCCCCTCTGGGGCGAAGAGAAGAACCGGGTGTCGTGGTTTTCGCCCCGGAGGGGCCGTCTGACGTAACACAGGGCGGAAGCACTGTGCTCACGCGGGTGCGCTGAACCTGCTCCACCCGTGCCGCGTCTGTAGAAAGGCTACATCGTTTAGCGAAGACGAAGGAGCAAGACCGTGACGGACAAACCCCGCTGGTTCCAGACGACCGCCATCGACTACCCGAACAGCCGGCCGCACATCGGGACCGCGTTCGAGAAACTCGGCGCCGACGTGCAAGCCCGCTATCGCCGTATGGAGGGGTTCGACGTCTACTTCTTGATGGGCAACGACGAGAACACGCTCAAGGTCGCGGACCGCGCGCGGGAACTGGGGGAGGAGCCGCAGGCGTACTGCGACGACATGGCCAGGCAGTTCCAGCACGTCTGGCGCGCCCTCGACATCAGTTTCGACACCTTCGTGCAGACGAGCGGGGAGCGCCACAAACAGTGCTGCCAGAAGTTCGTTCAGAAGGTTCACGACAGCGGCTACATCTACAAGGGGAGTTACGAGGGGTGGTACTGTCCGGGGTGCGAGGAGTTCAAGAGCGACAAGGCGCATACGGAACACGCGGGTCAGTGCCCGGCGCACAAACGCCCGCTCGTCCGGCGCTCGGAACCGTGCTGGTACTTCAAGCTCTCCGCTTTTCAGGACCGGCTGTTGCAGCACCTGAAGGAGAACCCAGATTTCGTGCAGCCGGAAAGCCGGCGGAACGAGATGATCGGGTTCATCGAGGCCGAAGGGCTGCAAGACCTGAACATCTCGCGGCACGGCGAGCAGTGGGGCATCAAGCTGCCGTTCGACCCAGAGTTCACCATTTACGTCTGGTTCGACGCGCTACTCACGTACATCACCGGTATCGGGTACGGCGACGACGAGGCGACGTTTCGCAAGCACTGGCCCGCGGACATCCACTTCATCGGGAAGGACATCACGCGATTTCACACGCACATCTGGCCCGCGATGTTATGGGCGGCGGGCGAAGAGGCGCCGCGCAAGGTGTTCTCGCATGGGTTCGTGAACAACAACGGCGAGAAAATGGGCAAGACGCTCGGTAACGTCGTTGATCCGCTGGAGATCATCAGCAAGTCGAGTACCGACGCGTACCGCTATTACTTCATGCGCGAGTGCCCGTTTCCCAACGATGGAGACTACAGCGGGCAGCGATTCGAGGAGGTCTACAACTCGGAGTTGGCGAACAACCTCGGCAACATGCTGAGTCGCGGGCTGACGCTCATCACGAAGAACTACGAGGCGAAACTCGACGGTACCGCGAACAAGGTGCCGGAGTCCGTCGTGCCGGGGTTGGACCTTATGCTGTTCGTGGACGAGGTGCGCGAACACGTTGAAGCGTGCCGCTACAACCTCGCGCTCCAGAAGATCGTGCAAGACTTCCTCACGCCGACCAACCAGTACCTTGAGGCGAACGCCCCGTGGAAGTTGGTGAAAACCGACAAGGACGCGGCCAAGCGGGTGCTGTTTAATGCCGTCCAGTCGCTGCGAATCGCGAGCATCCTACTGAAGCCGTTCATCCCCAAGAGCGCGGAGACGATCTACACCAGCTTCAACTTCCCGACGCCGTGGCTGGAGGTGAAGTACGCGGACGCAAGCGAGTTGAAAGCCCAACCGGACGACCTTCGCGTTACCGCGGAGTTGGTCGAAGGTAAGGTGAAGCCGCTGTTCCCGCGCATTGGGTGAGCGAGAAAAACAGCGTACATGCTGGCTGCGGTGCCAATTTCGCACAGTAGCCAGCGGGATATGAATCTACAACAACCGATATAACCATCCCAGACCGACGCATTTCGACCCCTCAGTCGTCGACGAGGGACGGCAACACCAGATCTCAAGATTAATCAGTCCGATGTACTCAGTACGGGCGCGGATTCGCCCTGTTGACGCGCGCCAACCGTGCCGCGCACGGATTCAACCCAAGGTTCAAGGATGAACTCTCTCACCATAACCGCGTTGCTCGCGGTTGGCGCCGTCGGTGCCGAACCAGTACACAACAGTCCCGAGACGTATCAAACACTGCCCATTTCGGGGTACACTGCCCCGCCACCGGTCGCACTGCCCGCGGCTCCGGCGACACAACCCGTTCCACGACCTGCACTGTGCGACCAGTGCGCCGCACCGGTTCGCGGGCTGTTCCAGAGCGACCGCGAGTTTGAAGGCTTCGTCGGGCCGATCTCGAACCCGGTGCTGAGCAAAGACCCACGCTCGAACTCCCACGCCCGATTGCTGTTCATCAACAACAACATCCCGGCATCGCACCCGCTCGGCGGCGGCAATGTTCAGGTGTACGGGCTGCAACTCAACCTCGCGCTCACGGAGCGGTTGAGCTTCATCGCGGACAAGGACGGGATCGGTCACCTCGCGCCGCGGAACGGGGCCACGCAGACCGGGTTCCTGAACATCGCGGCCGGGCTGAAGTACACGTTCTACCGCAACGTCGAAACGCAGACGCTGGCCGCGGTCGGCTTCATGTACGAGGTTCCGACGGGCGAAGCGAAGGTGTTCCAGAACCACGGGTCCGGGTCGTTCGCCCCGTTCGTGACCTTCGGAAAAGAGTTCGGCGACAAGTGGCACTACCTGCAAACAACCGGATACTACTTCCCAGTGAAGAGTTCGCAGGGGTCGAGCTTCCTCTACAACAGCGTTCACGTGGACCGACAGTTGTTCGGGTGGCTGTACCCGCTCGCGGAAGTGAACTGGTTCTGGTACACCGCAGGCGGAAACCGGTTGCCGGCCGAGATCGGGGAAGGGGACGGACTGCTCAACCTCGGCACCCGAGGTCAGTCTGGCGCTCACCTGATGACAGCCGCGTTCGGCGCAAAGGCGCTCCTCTCGAAGAACTTCACACTCGGTGCGGCATTTGAAGTGCCACTGTCGAACCGACACGACATCCTGAACCAGCGACTCTTGGTGGAACTCATCGCCCGGTATTGATTCCGGTCGCGGACCGCGCCGAACTCGGCGCGGTCGTTCGACCCGGTTGGATCGCAACTTTCGCTTGCACATCCCAACGAGTCGGGTAGACTCATCTTTCAGAACACATTTCCTCTTTCCGTTCGTTCCCGGTTCATTTCATGCTGGGAGGTTCGTTATGGTCTCTTCACATCTGCGGCGTGGTTTCACGCTGATCGAGTTGTTGGTGGTAATCGCGATCATCGCGATCCTGATAGGGTTGTTATTGCCCGCTGTGCAGAAGGTGCGCGAAGCCGCCGCACGCATGAGTTGTTCGAACAACCTGAAGCAACTCGGCATCGCGACCCACAGTCTGCAAGACTCCATTCAGACACTGCCGCCGCTGTGCGCGCCGTCGGCAACAACCGCGACCGGCGCAAGCCCGTTTGGCGTTCACAAACTCACCGGGTTCCACTTCCTGCTCTCGCACGTGGAGCAGGACAACGTCTACAAGTTGGTCAACCCCACAGTCGATTACAACCACCAATACGACAAGGTTGTCAAAACGTTTGTGTGTCCCACCGACACGTCACACACGCAAGGCAAGAGCCTCACCACACGGGGGGGGGCGAACAACTGGGGAGTCTCCAACTACGGCATGAACAACTACGTGTTCGGAGACCCGGCGAACGGCCGAACGTGGTCGCCCGGCCGCAAGGAGATGATGACGACCGCACTCGACGGGTTGTCGAACACGGTGTTCTTCGCGGAGATGTATGGGACGTGCGGGGACACAGCCGTTGTTACGAATCTGTCCGGCAGCTTGTGGGCTGACGCCAACCAGGAGTGGCGCCCGGGTTTCAACCTCGGACCGGGCGGCGTCGGGGCAGGAAAGGGCAACGTGACGGGCTACCCGGCAGCACGGAAATTCCAGGTCCAACCGCACTTCGCCAACAACTGCCAGATGGACCGGCCCCAGGGCATCCACACCGGCGGGATCCTGGTCGGCCTCGGGGACGGCAGCGTTCGGTTCGTGAGCGCCGGCGTCTCCGACCTCACCTGGCAACGAGCCACCGACCCGCGTGACGGGAATCCTCTGGCGAACGACTGGTAACCCCAATGAAAACCCGAACCAAAGCCGCAGTTTTCGCGCTCGCACTTCTCGCGAGCGCGGGATGTGGCACCGAGGCCAAACAACCGGACTTCCCCGATCTGAACCCGGTAAAAGGCGTGGTCACACGGAGCGGGCGATCCGTCAGTGGCGGGAGCGTCCGCTTCACACCCGACCCGGCCCAGTCGGATTTCGTCGTCAATTCCGAGGTCGGAACCGACGGCACGTTCTCGCTCACCACCGTGCGCACCACGGACTCGAAGGGCGAACGCAAGCCTGGCGCGCCGGCGGGCAAGTACAAGATGACCTACACCCCACCACTCGGTGATCAGGCCACTGGCGGGCCAACCGGCCCCGTCGAACTGCCGACGCCAGTCATGGTGAAAGTGGGCGACAACAACGTGACGGTCGACTTGCCGAAGAAGTGAGTGTTTGGGTAGGTACCGCTCGGCAAGCGGCACCTACTCAAACACTCACTTCTTGCGCTTTTTCTTCTTGTCGCGGCGTGGGTTGTTCGGTGGCTGACCGTCGGGGCCATTGCTGTCGGGGCGGGTCGGGTCGTTACGGATCTGCCGCTTCGATTGCTCGTCGGCCTTCTTCTGCATCTCCTCCATCTTCTCCTGCAACTTCTCACGCAAGCGACCGAGCAACCCCTTGCTCCTTTTCCGCGCTTCCGCCACCGCAGATTCCGCCGTGGGCGAGAGTTTGCCGTTGGTCGAGACCGCTTTGGTCGTGCCGTTGGTTTTGTCGTCGTCGGAGCCGAAGCCGTCAATCTTCGGCTTCGGTATGAACTGACGCTCGATGATCGCCCACCCGGTACTCACGATGAAGTACAGCGCCAGCCCCGCCGCGACCTTGTAGAAGAACACCGCCATCATGATCATCATCAACTTCATCATCATCCGCTGCTGTTCCGCCTGCGGGTCGGTCGAGGGCGGCATCATCTTCGCTTGTTGGTAGAGCATCAGCCCCACCGCCAGAATCGGGAGCAGGTTGAAGTACGGTCCCAGGTAGATGAAGCTGCCGATGTCTTCCGTCGTGCTGATGAACGGGATGCTCTCGCTCCACCAAACGAGCATATCCGGCGCGGCGAGGTTGTCGCACCACAGGAACGAGTCGAGCCGGAAGAACACGCTCTCTTGAAGACAGAAGTACAGCCCCATCATGACGGGCATCTGGGCGAACAGCAACAGGCACCCGCCCATCATCGCGAACGGGTTGGCCCCGTGCTGCATCATCAACCGTGTCTTCTCGCGGTTGTACGACGACATGTCGTCCTTGTATTTTTCCTGCAGTTTGTCGAACTCCGGCTTCAACTGCTTCTGTACCTCCATCATCTTCATGCTCATCGCGGTCTGCTTGCGGCTGGGCATCAGCAGCACGAGGCGCACGCACATGGTCAGCACGACGATGGAGAGCGCCCAACTCCCGAACACCCAGTGGATCTTCGCGAGAAGGAAGTGCATCAGGTTGGTCATCGCGATGACGAGATCGGCCCAGTAGATGGAACTGGCGAACCGACCGATCCACGTCTCGGAGCGGAAGTCGGTGATGGTGGAGAGCGTCAAGTCGTCCTTGTAGCGGTCCACCAAGGCATCGCTGACCTTGCGATCCTTCGGCATGAGTTTCAACAGTCCGACCTTCGCTGGCCCGTTGTAGATCAGGTAACTGTGCGTCCTCTTTTCGCCCGGAGCGAGGTCGAGCGGTTCGGACGCGGCCCGCACGGTGATGTCGTCGAACTGCGTTTGCTGCGGGTCTTGTTTCTTGTCGAACGGGAGTTCCGTGGTGGCGCGGACGTGGGACCACGGGTTCTTCATCCCGTTCTCGACCGTGTCGTCGGCTCGGTCGTCGACGGCGACACCACTCGCGAAGAACTGGTTGGCGACCACCATGTACTTGAAAGTGTTGTCGTCGAGTTTGGCCTTCTCACCGCCGCGTTTGTTACCGATCGAGACGGAATCTTCGTACTGGCGCCGGGGCGTGCCGCTCTTGTCGCGCCAGCCGACGATCGCGACGCGGTAGATGCTGGTGTACCACTCGCCCTCGATGGGCAGCCCACGCGGGCCGGAGAGCTGATAGCGGAGTTTGCCCTCGTCGCCTTTCTTCCCTCCCGGCAGCCGCTCGATCTCGATCCGCAACCCGACGTGGTAATCCGTCGGTGCGAGCGTGTAGATCTTGCGGAACTTGACGTAGTACGGCTTGCCCAGTTCCTTCTCGAACACGACCTTGTGGGCGCCGCCCTCTGGACGCTCTTCGGACGCGATCGTCCAGTTCGTCTCGCCCAAGAACGGGTCGGGATTCTGGTCATCTGTCGTTGGGTAGTGGAAGAGGGCGTAGCTCGGCTCCGCGAGTTCTGACAGGTCCGCCACCTTGCCCGGGCGCAGGCCCGGGACGGTGTACTCTTCTTTCAGCTTCTTCGACCGCGAGTACGGGGTGCCGGGGAGCAGGTGCAGCGAGAGCGCATCCTTCGTGGAGTTGCCGTCGTTGTCCTTCTGTTTGACTTCGCGCCCGAGCCGGTCGGCCTGGCCGAACTTCGGCAGCACGACCTGCTGCACAGCGCCGCCGCGAGTGGTGAGCAGTACGCGGTTGTAGAAATCATTGGTGCCGAGTGCGACAAGTGTCGGCCGGTTGACGATATCGAAGATGCCGTTGGTGATTGCGGTGTGAACCGCGAGGGGATCAATGCCGCCAAGCAACGGCACACCAACCTTCGGCGGTTCCGGAGGCTTGGGCTTGGGCAGGTCGAGTGCGACTGCCAAGCCGCCGCCGGCCGCGCCAATCGCTTGCTGCGCCATCCGTTTCTTCTCGTCCGCTTCCGCGACCCGCTTCGCGTCCTCTTCGGCCCGCTTCTTGGCGTCCTCAAGGAGTGCATCGGCGGGATCAATCTTCTTGGGGGGCTTCGGCATGTTCTCGTTTGCGTACTGCCAGAGGAAGAACATCCCCCCCGCGAGAAACAGGAAGACGACGAAATTGAGAGCGTTCTTACGCATGTGTGGAGTCGATAGGTGCGCGATCGGGAGCGGACGCGGTGTATCTTACGAAACCGCACAGTCCTCGGACGACCGTCCGCAAGCTGATGTGTTATTCGCAGGAGAATCCGAGAGATTTACCGCCCTTCGCCGAGGCGGTCACCGAGGAAGTTGTCGAGGTCCGGGATGTCGTAGATCTTATCGCGGGTCTTCTGCCAGTCGTACTCAACTCGCCGGAACTTGATCACGTCGTTATCGAGGACGACATAGCAGGCGCGCCAGTTGCCGTCGCGCGGTTGCCCCACGCTACCCACGTTGCAGAGCGTCTTGCGTCCGTCGAGTTTGTACGCGTAATCGACTTCTTCCGGGCTGAGGAACTGCATGTTCTCGGTGAAGACGCCGGGGATGTGTGTATGGCCCTGGAAGCAGTAGCGGTCCACGAGGGCGAAGATGCGTTCCATCTTGCGCTGGTTGTACACATCCTCAGGGAACACGTACTCGTTGAGCGGGTTGCGGGCGGAACCGTGAACGAACAGGTAGCCGTTTTCGCGGTGGCTGCGGGGCCGCTCCGAAAGGAACTCCCACCGCTTCTCTCGTGACGGTCGCGGTTCGCTGGACGATTCAAGTTGGCCACGGGTCCAGAAAATCGCCCGTTCGGCGGACTGGTTGAACCCGTCCGGGTCGAACATCGCGCCTTGATCGTGATTGCCCAAGAGGACGAGTTTACTCTCCATCACCAGGTCGATGCACTCGCGCGGATTCGGTCCATAGCCGACCACGTCACCGAGACAGTAGAGTTCGCTGATGCCCTGCGCCTGGATGTCGGACAGTACAGCCTGGAGGGCTTCCATATTGCCGTGGATATCGCTGATAATTGCCTTCACGCGGAATCTCATGAACACGCGGGTTGTGTTGCGACCCGCGTTAATTGTAAATCATTACTCACGCACTCGCAGTGGAAAACAGCGGAACATTGGAGGAATGCTAATCGGGGGCGTCAGCGCCCTGCGAATTTGAACGCGCAAAACGTCGTGGGTTAGTTTAACAGTGGGCTTACGCCCCGCTCTCCAAGAAATTGTTCGTACTCACGTCGGAAGTTCGCGATCTGCTCAGCGGTCAGCGCGGCGTGCGGCAATCGCACCGACCCAAGATCGACGCCCCGCAAGCGCATCACTTCTTTTGCCGCCGGAAGGTATCCGTGGCGCATGAGGAGAGCGACCAGTTCCACACCGCGATACTGCTCCGTTCGCGCCGTCTCGAAGTCGTTCGCGCGAGCCGCGGCGAGCAACCGGTTGTAGATCGGCGACGCGAAGTTGTACCCGCTGCCAACCGCGCCACGCGCGCCTAAAACAACCGCCGCGAGCAATTGCTCGTCCATTCCGAACAGCACGTCGAACCGCCCGCCGTTCACGCGGATCATTCGCTGGAAGGTCATCAGGTCCGGGTTGGTGAACTTCACCCCCGCGAGCGTCGGGATTCGCGCCGGGGCTTGTTCGAGGAAATCCACCATCGAGAACGCGACCCCGGTCAGCACCGGGATGTCGTAGAAGTAGAACGGCGTGTCCGGTGCCGCAGACGCCAGTTCCGCGCACCACTGAATGAGCACATCGAGCGACTTCGGCTTGAAGTAACTCGGCGCGACGGCGGCTATCGCAGCGGCGCCGAGCGTGTTCGCCTGTGTGGCGAGTTGCTTCGCGTCCACGAGGCAGTTCGCGCCAACGTGTACGACCAAGCGAGTGGGCGTGCCCCGCACGACCGCGGCCCAGCGCGTTGTTAGTTTGAGCCGCTCTTCTTGCGTGAGCGAACTGAACTCGCCAGTCGTGCCGCCGACGAACACGCCGGCCACGCCATCACGCGTGAGCAGCGCCGCATGCGGTTCAACGGCTGAAAGATTTAACGCGCCAGCCGCGTCGAACGGCGTGAGTACGGCCGGAACAAGCCCAACAAACGGTGTGTGTGCAGGCAAGACCTCTCCCCCCAACCCCCTCCCCTAATAAAGAGGGGGAGCAAAACAAAATCACTCGTTGGCAATGGCATTTCATCGGCGCGACGCTCCCCCTCCCTTCTCAGGGGAGGGGGTTGGGGGAGAGGTTCTTCTCACCACCCGTTTGCATCAAACCACGTCGCCATGTCCTTTGTCATCGTGCCGCTATTGTCCATGCGCGGCACCTTGTTCTGCCCGCCGTACTTGCCGCGAGCCTTCATCCACTCGTCGAATCCGCCGCGCTTTACGACGCGCACTTCCGGCATCAGCATCGCGAGATCGCCGAGGCGGTGCGGTGCGTAGTCCTCGTTGATGCAGCTCAGTTCCTCGTCGATTGCTTTCGCGAAGCGTGCGGTGTCCGGCGATCCGTCCGCGAACTCGATGAGGTACAGGTGGTGCCCCGGTTTGCCCGGTTGCGACGGGAACACCGGCCCGACGTGGAAGTCGAGTTGGTGAACGCCGCACACCTCGCACGCGTGCGCGACGGCCTTCTCGACTTCCTCGCTGATCAAGTGTTCGCCGAACGCGGAGAGGAAGTACTTCGTGCGGCCCGTGAACCGAATCAGCGGCGGGTCGCGGCGCTCGAACGCCACCGTGTCACCCACCAGATACGACCACACACCGGCGCATGACGTGAGGACCACCGCGTACTGCACCCCGACTTCCACGTTCGCGAGCGTGTGTCGCGTCGGCTTTTCTTTACCCAAGTCTTCGACCGGGACGAACTCGAAGAAGATGTTGTGATCGGGCACGATGCGGAGCAGGTTGTATCGCGGGTCTTCAGTCGCGATGAAGCCCTCCGAACACGGGTACACCTCGCAAAACTTCACGAGGTCGCAGCCTATCTCCTTCTTGAACAGGTCGCGGTACGGGTCGAACTTCGTGCCGCCATGAACGATCAGCCGCAGGTCCGGCCACGCCTCCGCGACCGTCTTCTTCCCGGTTGCTTCTTTCAGTCGCGCAAACAGCACGTACATCCACGCCGGTATGCCGCTCAGCGCGGTGATCGGTTCGCGCGCGCTCAACTCCGCGAACTTCCTTACTTTCTCTTCCCAGTTGGTGATGAGCGTCATCTCACCGGGCGGGAACGTGTACGGGCGCAAGAACTCGAACAGCTCCTTCGCCGCGATGCCGCTCAGGTCACCCGCGAGGCTGCCGTCGTCTTGCTTGCGAAGGTCGGTGCTGCCGCCGAGGAAGAAGAACTTGCCGGTGAACAACTTTGCGCTTGGGTTTGCGTGCCGGAACAGCGCGGTTGTTGTGAACCCCGCCTTCTTGTTGGACGCAACCATCTCCCACGAAACGGGAATATACTTCGTCGCGCCGCTCGTCGTGCCGGACGACAGCGCGTAGTACGGGATCTTCCCCGGCCAAGTGATGTTGTCGAGTCGCGGGTACGCGTCCTTCCAGTACGTATCCCAGAACCACCCGTACTCGCGAACGCGTGTGCGCGCCTGGTAATCCGCCACCGACGCGATACGCGAGAAGTCGTGATCGCGCCCGAACCGCGTACGCCTGGCCTTCCGCACCAGACGCATGAGCGTCCGACTCTGCACGGCGGCCACGTCCATCTGATCGAGTTGAACGGTGCGGTGGTGAGCGTATCGCAACAAAACTGCGTCGGCCACACGACGGACAAGGCGACTGTTTGCGAGCGGCGCGAGGAACTTGGTGCTGGCCATGGTGTCTCCTGGCGAGCGGCCGGTGTCAGCCGGCCGGTGAGCCCTGAGAACCCGCCGATGCCCCTGCGTCTCACCGGCCGGCTGACACCGGCCGTTCGCCAAAACCGAGAGCCTACCCAAGTGGGTAGGCTCTCATTCTACGCCACTGGACTGCCGTCACTTCGCGGGTGCGTCGCGGAACCCGCGGCACACGTACACGCCACCGGGCGGCAGGTTGAACGGCACGAACCGAAACCGCACATCCTCGAAATACCGGCGGTACATCTTGTAGTAGATCAGCGGCATCACGGTCAGTTGGCGGAACGTGCCGCCGTCCGCGACCGTTCGTGCGGCCGTCGCCAGGATCGCGTCGCGGGTCTCCGCCGGGAATGACGGAAGCGGCAGACCGGACAGCACGTGGTCGACCTTCGGAATACCGCGTTCCACGAGCAATTCGCCGAACTTCGTCGCATCGCCCAAAATCACTTCGACGTTGGGCGTGTCGCGGAACCGGTCGCGAAGCCGACCGCATAGCGTGGGGTCGAGTTCGATCACCACGAGTTTCGTCTTCGGGTTCGCCTTCTTGACCATCTCGGCTGTAATCGGCCCGGTGCCGGCGCCAAGTTCGACGATAGAACCGGCTTTCGCCCAGTCGATGCCGTCGAGAATCTTTCGGGCCATGAACCGCGAACTCGGCGCGAACGACGCGATCCGCTTCCCCTGTGTGAGGAACGCTCGCATCATGAGCCACCAGTCCGGCCCCTTGGGGGTCTGTGCGCCCGCGGGCGAGTTCGGGTTGCTCTTCGAGTCGCTGGTCGGAGCGGGCGGAGCGTGCGGCGCCGCAAGGGACGCAGCGGGCGAGGTGGCTACCGGCTGCGACGTCACGGTTGGTTGCATTATTTGCTCGCTCGGGTTTGCTTCGTCAGGATGAGTTTGGTCCATGATGGGTGTGCGGTCGGCCGTGTTGAACTGAGGAAGTCTACGACCAGTCGGTTGATCAGCCAGTGCTTCTCGATCTGCGGAGCGTGGCCGCACCGCTCGATCTTGCGGAAGTGACCGTTGGGAAGTTCCCGCGCCGCTTCCTCGGCGATCTTCGGGTCGCACACCTTGTCCCCGGAAGCGGTGACGAGCAGGGTCGGCGCCTTGATGTCCTTCATCTTGTCGCGCACGGTGTGTTCGAGCGTGCCCCGCACGGTGCGCAGGAACCCTTTCTGCCACTTCCGGTTCGCGAACCGCGCCCGGTAGTAGCGCAGCACCTCGCCGTCAGCGCGCTTTGGCTTGTGGAACACGCTCTCGACCATCGCCCTCGCGTTCCGACCGACTACGCCCTCCATGATTGGCAACTGCTCCTTGTCGCCCATGCCCGACGGGCACAGGAGCACGACGCGGTTCACCATTTCCGGGTAGCGTGCGGCAAACTCGACGGCAACTTTCCCGCCCAGACTGCTCGCAACGATGTGGTACGGCGGGGTCTGCACGAACTGGTCGAGGTACGTGTGAAGCTGGTTCACGAGGTACTCGACCGTGATCGGCTCTTTGGCCGCGATCAGGCGGTGGATCGCCTCACCCTCGTACGCGAGGATGTTCGGCGTCAGAACCTCGAAGTACCGCGACCAGAATTTTCGGTTGCGGTACCACGACTCGGCTTGTTCGGCTAACCCGTTGAGGAGAACGAGCGGCTGGCGCCGGCCGTACGACCGGGGCCGCAGTCGTTCGATTAGCCCCTTGAGGGGGGAACGCATGGCGGGTAACTCCGCGACGCCGACGGTTGGGGACGTGCCGACGAATGATGTTACAGGATATTGTGACCCGTCCCGGTGTGAAGGGAAAAAGTACAACGCGCGCGAGTTTCCGTGTCGCGCCCCGGCCGAGGCGCTACAATCGGAAGGGTCAAGTGCGGCTGAGGCTTCAGGGTCAGCCACATCGCTTGAGGGGTTGTCGGGTGTGGGCGTACTGATCGAACCGGAGCACAGGATTTCCGGCCGCGCCTGAAGAACCGGCACGACCGGGCAAGAAGCCGGAGGGCGACTACGGCTTGGCGCAGTTACTTTCGTTTAATGTCGAGCAGGATGTACTGTTCCAGCTTCATTGGTGTCAGCCCGAACTCAGTTTCAAGAACCGATTTGGGATGAACTTCGTAGCATTAACAGAGTTCGTAACGACCCGGCTTGATTTTGGCGTAAGGAAGTCGGTAATTCAGCACAACGGATTCTCCCGGTTTTAGCGTCTTAATTTGCTTTTTGTTAAGCGGTGCGGGAGGGTGTAGGACCGGCTTTGTAATCAAGCAGCGGTTCGGCGCTGGAACGGAGAACCGGGTCTTGCGGCGAGATACGTGTCGAGTCGTTCGTCGTCGCCGAGTACGGCGGCGCGCACCGCCAACACGCTTTCGGCACCGTCTTGGTTCCAGAACTTCTCGGTGCCCTTGACCCGGTAGTTGACCTCCTTGATCAACGACTCGACCCACGAACTGGTCACCGGCAGACCCGCCTTCCGAAACTCCGGGTACTTCATCCGCTCAACGTTGTTCCGCAAGTACCCACGCGCACGACCCAGCACCACGCGCACGTCCGTTTCCTCCGCGCCCTCCGGCGCCTCACCGATCCGTTCCTGCTCGCGGTCCATCTCCGCGAGTGCCTCCGACACACGACCCTGCCAGCAACTCCGCATCCACCTCGCGTACCGATCCCACTGTTCCGGGTCGGTGCCCCCGCTCGCACGCGCCGCTTGCCACACGTAACCCAGCACGTGGATGAAGTCCACCACCGCCACGTAACCCGCGAACCAGCGCTTCTGGATCGACCAGTTGTACGCCTGACCGTCACCCACGAACGCGCGACGGCTCGCGGTCTCGAAGTTCCGCGCCTTCGCCTCCGCGCCGACCAACCGACCGAACTCCTCGCTGTCACGAGTCGTCACCACACACGTTCGTACCCGTCGCTCCGGTTGCCAGTCGATCTGTTTCGGGGACGGCACGAGCGACGGATCTGCGCCGACGCCTGCGATTTCAGGCTCTTTCGCAACGGAGCATTGGGTCATGTTCCCGACGTGCTTGCGGTCCAAGAAGCACGCCGGCGGTTCGGGTTGCGGGTCGGTGGCGTGCGTCCTGCTGACCAGCGTGACCAGGCACGCGACCTTGTCCTCACGCCACTGCGGGGACCACGCCCCGCACCCCGGTGCCTCGGCGCGACACTGGTACCGTCCGCCATCGACTTCGACGACCACCACGTCCGGCGCGTTGAGAACTTGTGCCTCCAACTTGCGGAGTCGGTGGGCTTCCGCATGCTCGTCGCGTCGGCTCACCAACTCGGCGGCGATCCTTTCGGTTAGTCGCCCGACGTGGCGACCGCTGATCGAGATGTCGGCCAGGAGCCGGAGCGTTCGAGCGGCCAAGTCGAACGACGGGAGTACGGCGCCGGCGTGGACGATCTTGGCAAGCACCGAAGGGCTGTACCCGTGGGCATCAAGTTTGAGGTTGGTTCGTTGGGGGGAAAAAATCCCGGCGACAGACGGGACAGTGAGCGACCGGTTCTTGGAGCGTGAGCGTAGCCCCGCGTGCGACCAGTTCGCGTGGTCGCGTCTGGACTGAACAGACCCGCTGGCAGGTTGGACAGGGCAACTCGTCGGGGAGTTTTTGAGCTTGTGTGTGTGTGAGTTGTTCGAGGGTGCCTTCGACGAGCCCGGCGCTTGCGGCAGCCGCGATCTGCTCCATCTGGTCGAAGTCTACGTCGAGTTCGGGGCCACCTTCGCCGTAGGCTCGTCGGGCAACGATTTTGCCCCACTGTTTGGCGAGTTCCTTCACGCTCGTCAGTTGTTCAGGCGTTAGTTTGCGTTTCGCCATCGGCCGTCCTGCCTTGCACTTGGGGCGAACGTCGAGAGTGATTTGCTACCAAACATTGTAGACCGACTCAATACGCTCGCAAAGCCGGTCCTACACCCGCTTGCGGCTCTCTTCGCAAAAAGCCTTTGCACCCCGCGCGCCCGCCCCGCTACTATGATACACACCACATCACGCCCCTCATGACGGCACCGCCGGAGCGTTTCATGGCGAGTTTCAAGGTTCCCTGCCCCAGTTGCGAGGCGCCGGTTCTGATCAAGAACCCGGACCTCGTGGGCACCAAGGTGGAATGCCCCAAATGCAAGTACCGCTTCAAGGTGGAGGAACCGGCACCTGACGCTGGCGGCGCGACCAAGGACAAGAAGTCCGACAAGAAGGAAAAGAAAGCGAATGCGGTCAAGGCTCCGGGCGGGAAGAACAAGAAACTCGTGCCCATCGTCGTGGGCGTGCTCGCGATTCTGGTTCTCGGCGGTGTCGGCTACGCTGTCCTCGGTGGCAGCAAGGGCCCGAAGAAGAACCCGTTCGCTCAGACTCCGAATCCGAACCCCAATCCGAACCCGAACCCCGACGACAAGAAACCCGACGACAAGAAACCCGACGACCCAGTGAAGCCGGTTCTTGGCGGGAGCGACAAGGTCACCACGAACCTGCTCCCTGGTCAGACGGTGGCCGTGTACCGCTTCAACGTGGAGTCGTTGCGCGCAAGCCCCGCTTACTCAGCACTTGTTGATCAGACGACCGGGCAGATGTTCAATGGTACGTTCGGGTTTGCGCCCGACGAGGTGGAAACCTACCTCCACTGCTTCGCGGGCGACGGTCGCGACCCGTTCGGCGTCATCAAACTGAAAGTGCCCGCGAAGGCGCCGGACCTGCTCGCGAAGATGCCGGTGCAACCCAAGCCCAAGGCGGTGAAGAGTCGCGATCTCTACTCCTTCCGCGCCGCGCCGTTCCTGAAGGCGGTTTCCAACGCGCTCGCGATGCGTGCCCTATTCGGCGACCTCTATGCGACTGTTCCGATGCCTCCCACCGCCGCGCAGAAGGAGCAACCGTTTGGCCTGTGCGTGTACGACACGCAGCACATCCTGATTGGTGACTACGCGCTCCTTGAGCGGTTCCTAGGCGAACTCGATGCCAATGGGTATCCGCCGTTCAAGAGCGAGATGAGCGACGCGAAGGCACCATCGCCCAACACGACGATCACCCCGGTTCCGCCCAAGGTCGATCCGAAGGCACCCCCGCCCGTCGTGCCGCCCCCCGCGGGCGACAAGACGTACACCTCAATCGATGCGTACCGCACGATCGAGTTCCCATTGAAGCGCGCGATGGACGACCTCGAAGCCGACCGGACCGCGACCCCGCTCCTCGTGTACGCCGAGAAGTTCGACCCGCGCCAGTATGACCCCAAGATGATGCGGAAGGACTACCAGATTCTCGCGAGTGCGATCGACCCGATCGCGAATCGCACGAAATACCTGAGTGGCAACGTGACGACCTTCAGCCCGAGGCAGTTGGTCGCGAACCTCCGGCTCACATTCGCTTCGCCCGACCATTCGCGCGAGATCGCGAAGGAGCAACTGAGTCCCGGTCTGGCGCTCGTCGCCGAGGTTCTTAAACTCTACCTGACCACAGCGATCGATTTCCGCGACTACACCGTTCCGGGACTCATGCCCCCGGAAATGGGCATGCCGCCGACTATGCCGCCGACTATGCCACCGACGATGCCGCCGACGATGCCGCCGCGCGGATCTCCCGATGGCGGACAGCCAATCGACCCCAAGAAGGGTCCAGAAATGGGCGATCCGAAGGAACCGGTCCCGACTGCGTCGCACATCGACCTCGCGATGGTCGATAACCATCTGCTCATCACCATCGACATCTCCTGGGCAGAGAGCGTGTTCCGCACCGCGATCGCGCCGCGTCTAATGGGCGTGGCGAACCAGATCAAGGGAAAGATGGCAGTGTTCTCAGCCGAGTCCAGTCAACACGTGATCGCGGCGACCGCCCCGAAGGTGCTGGCCACGAAGCAGCCGTTCCCACGCGGGACGTGGGACCGGGCGAAGGTCGACCCCAACCGGTTGGGCCTCGAGTACCCGCCTGTCCAACGCGTCAGTTTCTTCGTCGAACTCCTGCCGTACCTTGGTCGCGGTCAGTTGCACGACTCGGTGAGCAAGAATCTGGCGTGGTACGACGAGAAGAACTTGTCTGCCGGCGGTGCGTGGGTGCCCGAACTGCTCGTGCCGACCTACCCGCAGTCGGCGTGGCGGGCGAACTCGCCCTACGCTCCCGACACCGTATTCGGCGCGACCAACTACGTCGCGCTCTCCGGCACCGGTCTCGATTCCGCTCGTTACAACCCGAAAACGACCGACCCGGAAACGAAGAAGAAGATGGGCATGACCGGGTACAACTGGGGATCGAAGGCCGAGGACGTGCCTGACGGGCTGGCGAACACGATCTACCTCTTGCAGACCCCGCCTGGGCTTCAGCAACCGTGGATCGCGGGCGGCGGGGCAACGGTTCGCGGGTTCGACGAGAACGACCCGATGAATGGGTTCAAGCACAACCACGGCGGCAAGCAGGGCACCTACGCACTCATGGGCGACGGCTCTGTACGCTTCATCCCCGCGAACATCGACAAGAAGGTGTTGCTCGCGATGGGCACCCGCGCCGGCGGTGAGTCGCTAGCCGACGTGGACACACATGCACCGAAGGTGGAACTGCCCAAGCCCGTGAAGCCCGAACCTGTGCCACCGAAGCCAGATCCGAAGGCGGAGCCCGACCCGAAACTCGCTCCGCCGCCGCGCGAGAAGAAGTCCTGAACCAGTGGGCCGTAGAAAGTGGGCGGTGAAAGACAAAGGAGGTTTGCTCCCGTCTTTCACCGCCCACTTTCTACGGCCCATTACTCCATCACCACATCGGGATCTTCACCCGGTCGCCGCTCAGCGCGCTCTCGTGGGCGCAGATGCCGACCAGAGTCCAGTTCGCGCTCGTGGGTGCGTCCGGGAACGCCGGTTGCGTGCCCAACACCGCCATCAGGAAGTTGTGCGCGAGGTGCGGGTGGCTGCCGCCGTGGCCCCCGCCCTGAACGAAACTCAGATGTGTCGCGTCGTGAATCGCGCCCGTGAACTTGCGGATCGGGTCCGGCAGGCGCGCCGCGAAGTCCGGCACACTCACGCGCCGCGGAATCTGATGTTCCGGCAAGCCGCGCATGTGCAGCACCGGCGATTCGCCTTCGAGTTGCTGCCACTCGAAACTCACGTTGCTCGCGGTCACGTCGAAGCTCTCGCGGTACTGACGCGCGGTGTCGTAGAGGCTGCGAGTTACTTCCGCGCACACGTCCGAGCCTGCAATCTTGAACGTCGCAGACTGGACCGCGAACGACGAACCGTAGATCGGGATGAACTCTTCGCGGATGCGCCCGGACCCGTGGCACACCACGCTCTCGGCCATCGCAATTTTCCCCTTCGCCGCGTCGGAGAGGATCGCGAGACACGGACTAACGCAGTGTGTCGCGTACCACATCGGCGGCAGACCCGGCCAGTAGCCCGGCCAGCCGTCCATGTCCTGTTGGTGACTCCCGCGAAGGAACTGGATGCGCCCGAGCACGCCGCGGTCATATAGGTCTTTCGCGAACAGGTACTCGCGAGCGTACACCACCGTCTCCATCATCATGTACACCTTCCCGACCTTGCGCTGAAGCTCGATGATCTCCTTGATCTCTTCCTTCTTGGTCGCCATCGGCACGGTGCAAGCGACGTGTTTACCGGCTTTGAGTGCCGCGATGGTCTGCGCCCCGTGTTCCGGGATCGGGCTGTTGATGTGGACCGCGTCGATGTTCGGGTCTTTGAGCATTGCCCCGTAATCGGTGAACCGGCGCTCTTTTGGAATGCCAAACTTCGCGCCGCACGCATCGAGTTCGGCGCGGTTGCGCCGACAGATGGCGTACATCTCGGCATCCGGGTGCGCCTGGTAGATGGGGATGAACTCAGCCCCGAAACCGAGGCCGACGATCGCGACGTTCACGCGTTTGTGGCTCATGGAAAGACCCGTGGAATGCGAGTGGGAGAATCTGCACGTGAGATTACGAGAGCGGGAAAGCGTGGGCAATGAGAAAGGAGAGGAGTGTTCGCGTGACGCGCGATTGGCCGCTGGCCGACGTCCCAGATTCCTTCGTGCCACGCGCGAACCAAATATTATCCGACGCTCTCTTCCCGGTTGAACGTCCAATTCTGCGGCTCAGTTCGGGTTGCACGTCTAGTCGGACGCATAGCAGGGAAGTCACACCATGAAGAAGTTCATTGCACTCGCGAGCCTGGGCGTCGGAGCGGCGGTCGGCACGGTCTACGTCACGCACCCCGAAGAGTTCGCGCAGTTCGTCGTCACCGCGACGAGAGCTGCGGAACGGTTGTGGGTTAGCATCGAGACAAGCCCAACTCCGGTACTCGTCGCGCTCGGCACGTTCATGTTGACGATCGTGTACCACAAGGCGAGAGGCAAGTCGCTGCGCGAATCGGTCGAAGTGGCCGCGACGCGAGTGCAGGTGGTCGCGGTGCAGGCGCCCGCGACCGGTGAACCTGAGACCGCAGTCGTGCGGCGTGCCCAGGCGCGTGCGACGCGCACGCAACTGATCGCCGACCAGATCGCGCTGGAAAACCGCATCCGCGCGCTGCCGAGCACCGTGAAGCAAGCGGAGAAGGACGCGTGCTACACCGAGCAAGCGGTCGTGGACTCCGAAAAGTCTCTGGCAACGAAGCGTCAGACTAACGAGGATGCTGTCGCGAAGTTGGAGTCGCTCCGTAAGGAGTTGGCCGTGGGCCGCGCGGAACTGTCCGCGATCGCGTCCGAACTGAAGCGGTTGGCCGAAGTGGTGTAAGACGCGACGCACGCGACGCCGCAAGCGACGAACACATGCTCGCCGCTTGCGGCGTCGCGGGCACCAATTACCTTCCTTCAAACGCCCGCCACTCGTCGTCGCTTCCGAGCACCTCGTTAGGACGAAAGCGGGCCTTGTATTCCAGCGAGCGGCAGCCTTCAACGTAGTAGCCCAGATACACATGCGGCAGCTTCCACTCAGCCGCTTGCCGGATCACCGAGAGGACGTTGAACGTGCCCAGCGACCGGTGCCGCTCATCGGGGTCGTGGAAAAAGTAGATCGCGGATAACCCCTCCGGCACCCGGTCCACATACCCCACGCCGACCAGTTTCTCGCCCAGATAGTAACACCACTCCTGCGGTGCGAATGGGTTATCCACGAACGACTCCGCGTAGTCGCTCGCGCTCTTCGGGCCGTGATCCGACCAGCCGACCGTTTCACTCTGGTGCGAGTGAAACCGGTCGTACAGGTCGAGCTTCGCGTCCGTCACTTCGGGTAGCCCGATCACGAGCTTCGCGTCGCCGTCGTTCCCGGCCATGCATCTTCGCTGCGAACGGTCTGGCTTGAAGGTCGCGACAGGCACGCGAACCGACTGGCATGCGGCGCAGGTCGGGCATGTCGGCATAAACAGCGAGAACCCGAACCGCCGCCAGCCGGCCTTCAGGCGATCCTGGTACTCCGCTGCCGTGAGACGCGAGACCATCTCGTACGTGAGCGATGACTTCCGGTCCGGCAAATAACTGCACACGCTCGGCGAACTGGTGAAGACGAACAGTGATTGCATGTTCGGTCCCTCCCCGGGCGGTGTCTGGACGGCGCGCCCGTGCCACAGCATATTACCACAGTCCACCACACCGCGGGGAAGTACACACGGCGACCACGGCGAGCGTGAATCGAACTCGAAACATGGGCGTCCTTCTGTGGTAAGATGTGCCGCGACATTATCGCGCGTGACGTGGCCGGGCGCAACGCAGCCTGAGAGAATTTTCAGTGCGGGTCGAACCGGGCCGACGTCTACTTTCCGTAGCCGCGCGGACCGCGTGAGTGTAGCTCATTGAGGGTGTGTCATGGTTGCCAGTCGTGGGTCGTGGGTGTTCGCCAGCGCGTTGACGTGCTGTCTGGTCGGCCTCGCGGGCGCGCAGAAGCAACACGACCCGCTGCCACCCGCGAAGGACATGCCTGCGGTGCAACCGGGCGGACTGCCCGAAGGCGCGGTCGCGCGGCTCGGCGAAACGCGACTGCGCCACGCTGAGCCGCCGACGTGCGTCGCGTTCTCCCCGGACAGCAAGACTTTCGTCACCGGCGGTCAGGACGGGAGCGTTCGCGTCTGGTCGGTCGCGACCGGTGAACTCGTCAACATCACCCAAAAGCCAGCAATGGGCGTGGCTGTGTTGCGGTTCACGCATGGCGGCACCAAACTCGCGGTCCACCACGGCACGGAAAGCGTGATTCGCTTCTTGGACCCAAAGACACTGCGAGAGGTTGGTTCCACGCCCTTCATCAACAAGCACCGGTTCGGGTTCAGCACCGATGGCAAGATGTTGCTAACGAACGACGCCATCGGCAATGCGGTGGTAACCGAAGTCGAAAGCGACCTTCCGAAACTGGAACTCGCTGGTGCCGATCGGTTCGACTTCCGGCCCGACGGCAAAGCGGTCGCGGTGGGCGACAAAGGCACCGTCACGGTTCACCTCGTCACGGGCGGAAAACCGACGTTCGCGCTGAAGGAATTGGGCACCGTACACGGTCTCGCGTACAGCGCGGACGGGAAGCGTCTGGCCGTGGGCGCGCGCAGTCCCGAAGGCAACGACACCGTGCGAGTCTACGAGGACAAAAACGAGAAGCCGGTCGCCGAGATCGCGGGGATGAACCTGCCGCGAATGTGGATCGACAGCGACACAATCGCCGTCGGCAACGGGACCGACGTGGGGGTGTACGACCTCAAGAAGAAGGACTGGGTGGGTCGTGTGCGCGGTGCCCGGGGAGAGTTCGCAGTGTCGCCCGACGGCACGAAACTCGTCGCGACCGGCACCGGCGGGTTACGCGTACGCCTCTGGGACTTCGCCTCCGGCAAGCAGATGCACGCGGAGAACGACAGCTTCCCGGACCCGTCGCTGATGGTTGGTTCTGCCGATGGCAAGTCGCTGTTTCTGCTCGCAACGGATACCGCGGTTCTGTGGCCGATCGGCGCCGAGAGTGCGAAGACGGTCGGCACGCTGCCCGGTCTCGCGGTTTCCGCTGCGGTGGGGAACGGGAAGCTCGTCGTCGCCACAGCCGAAGCCGTGATCGTGTACGCGGACTTCGACCCGCGCAAACCGCTGCCCGCGCGCCCGACGTCCACGTTCGCGAAGAGCGATGGGGCGAAGGTCGTTGCCGTGTCGCCCGACGGCAAGCGGGTCGCGTGGGCGATTGAAGGCGGAAAGGTGACCGTCGCGGACGCCGCCGACAAGAAGCCGCGTGCGGAACTACCCATCACGACAACAACCGTAATGGCGATCGCGTTCAACCCAACCGGTGACGGCCTCGCGGTGATCGGGCGCGACACGTTCCTCCGGCTCTGGGGTCTGAACGACAAGGACGCGGAGGTGAAAGAACTCTGGAAGGCGCGAGTCGGTCGCGGGCAGCGTGCCGCGATCGCGTTCAGCCCGGACGGGAAGTACGTCGTCTCCGCATCACTCGCGCAGGTGCCGGTGTTCAACACCGCGGACGGCACCGAGGTCTTCAAAGTCGACCGCTACAGCGACGACGGGTACGCACAGCACGCGATCTTCAGCCCCGACAGCCGCTTGCTCATCTTCGGTTCCAGCGGCACGTCGGGTCGCGTCGAGGTGTGGGAGATGGCGACGCGCGGTCTGGTGCGGAAGTTCACGACCGGCTACGGCGGCATCTCGCGACTGTGTATTTTCCCCGACGGCAAGCGGCTCGCATCGGCCGGCGCGGAAGAAGCCGTCACGGTCTGGGATCTGACGTCCCGCTCTGAAAAAATCGTGCCGAAAGCCGACGAACTCCTCATCGCATGGACCGGCCTGGAATCGCTCGAAGCGTCCGTTGGCTACCCCGCAATCAAGCTTCTCGCGAGTGCCGGCGATCGCGGCACCGACACCATTTCTCGCGGTACGAAAGAGGTGCTCGTCACACATCGGAAGATCAAGGAGTGGGTCGAAGACCTCAGCTCCGAGACGTTCACGATCCGCGAAGTGGCATCGAAAGAGTTGCTCTCGCTCGGCATCCGCGCGATGCCGGCGGTGGCGGCGGCGACGCGGTCCGAAGACCCGGAGGTGCGTGACCGCGCACTGGCAGTGCTGCGGAAGATGGAGGCGAAGGGCTTGGCCACGCCCGCCCACGGCTTGACCGGTGACACGCTTCGCCTCGTGCGTGCGGTACAGGCGCTCGAAGAGATCGGTACCGCGCGAGCGAAGTCGCTGCTCGGCGAGATTGCGACCGCCGGTGGCGCGCCTGGCGACGAGGCGAAAGCCGCACTCTCGCGATTCAAGAAGAAGTAGGCTAGAGCGCTTTCAGGAAATGCGTAGCACCTCAACGAACCGCGATCGCAAGGGAGCGGCAAAGCTCAACCACTCCCTTGCGGTCGCGGCTCGTTAAACAACGCTACACCGTTCCCAAACGCGCTCTAGTACGCGGTCGGCGCCTGGGGCTTACGCCCATAGGCTACGAACGGCCGCCCTTCCAGGGCTGAAGACAAACTGCCAGTTCTTAGCCCCGGATGGGGCGACTGTTCGCAGCCGTGTGGGCGTAAGCCCCAGGTTTTGAGGATGCCGCGATGCGTTATCTCTTTGCCACATTGTTCGTGATGGCGTTCGTCACCACGACGCACGCTGCGCCGCCGAACATCGTGTTCATCCTCGCGGACGATCTCGGGTACGGCGACCTCGGCTGCTACGGCCAGAAGAAGATCAAGACGCCGAACCTCGACCGGCTCGCGGTCGAAGGCATACGGTTCACGCAGGTGTACTCCGGGAGCACCGTCTGCGCACCGTCGCGGTGTTCGCTCATGACGGGGTTGCACACCGGGCACTGTCGCGTTCGCGGGAACGGCGGGTTCTTCCTCGCGCCCGAAGACGTCACGATCGCGGCCGTGCTGAAGAAAGCCGGGTACGCGACCGCGTGCGTCGGCAAGTGGGGTCTTGGCGATGCGAGTAGCACTGGAGTTCCATCCAAGCAAGGCTTCGACCACTTCTTCGGCTTCCTCAACCACACGCACGCGCACAACTACTACCCCGATCACCTGTGGCGCCACGAAGTAAAGGTGCCGCTGAAGAACGTGCAGGAGAAAGGCGTCGCGACCAAGAGCATCGAGTACGCACCGGACCTGTGTACTGCGGACGCGCTGAAGTTCATCGAGACGAACAAGGCGAAGCCGTTCTTCCTGTACTTCGCATCCACGCTCCCGCACGCGAACAACGAGAAGAATCGCGCCGACGGGAACGGCAACGAGGTTCCGTCCGACGAGCCATACACGAAGGAAGAGTGGCCGCAGCCGGAGAAGAACAAGGCCGCGATGATTACCCGGCTCGACGCGGACGTGGGTAGGCTCCTTGCCAAACTTAAGGAACTGAGTCTGGACAAGAACACGGTGGTGATCTTCAGCAGCGATAACGGACCGCACAAGGAAGGCGGCAACACGATCGAGTTCTTCAATAGCAGTGGGCCGTATCGCGGGTTCAAGCGGAGCCTCACCGACGGCGGTATCCGCGTACCCGCGATCGTACGCTGGCCGGGCATCGTGAAGCCCGGCACCGAATCGGCGCACGTGTGGGCGTTCTGGGACGTGTTCCCGACATTGTGCGAAATCGCGGGTGTGGACACACCGAAGGGACTCGATGGGCTTTCGTTCGCTCCGACGCTCACTGCTAAGGGCACGCAGAAAACGCACGACTTCTTCTACTGGGAGTTCCACGAAGGCGGTACGAAGCAGGCGGTGTTGTACGGTACCTGGAAGGCGATTCGGCTCGCGCCCAACACGCTGCTGGAGCTGTACGACCTAACGAAAGACGTGGGCGAGAAAGTGAACGTCGCGAAGGACAACCCGAAGGTTGTGGAACAGATCGAAACGTATCTGAAGGCGGCACGCACGGAGTCGAAAGACTGGCCGATTCGCGAACCCAAGAAGAAGTAACAATCAGCAGCCGGCGCTCGCCCTCAGCGCTACCCCGCGTGTATCATCGGAGTGCCCAGTCTACGCGGAGCGAGCGCTAGCATGACCACACTCACCTGCCCAAAGTGCCGACAGCGGATGACTGACGCCGCGCTCGATGTCGGGCAGTGCCCCGCGTGCGGCTTCCCCATCGACGGCCCGCTCGTTTTCAACGGCACCGCGAAGCGGCGTTCCCCGGCGCTGCTGTTGGCGGTCACGGGCGTACTGGTCGCCGGTGCCGGCGCCGCGGGGTACGCTTACTACACGCAGGCGAAACCTTCATCGCCTGAAGTAGCCGACGCGAGGAACGATGGATCGCCCGGCACGCCGGTGAAGCACATCGCGCCGTTCCCACACACACCGAAACCACGCGACCCATCAGGCACGGATCAGCCCATACCGCCAAAGCCCGCTGATCCAAAGGACATGACCGGCACCAAGGATCCGCCGCCAGTCGTGGAACCCAAGCGAGTCGGGCCGCGACCGCTTGGAGTCGTGATGAAAGTCGATCCTAAGATCGCGCCAAAACGCCACTTCGACCACCCCGACGACACGGCCGCGATTCCCGACCTCAACAGCGGCGACCGCGTCGTTCTCACAGGGAAAGTGCGTGCCCTCCGCATCGGCTCCGTGAACGGCAAAGGCTCTATCGATGCGTCGGGACTGATCGCGGAGGAGATCGTGATTACTGGCGACCTGAACGCCGAAGCGGTCGTCACGCTGAACTGCCCACGCGGAAAGGTAACGATCGGCGGCTACGTCGGCGGAATCTCGAAGCTCACCGTGCTCGCGCCCGGCGGCGAGGTCATTGTGCTCGCGGACTCCGGCCGGTTGACCGGCAGCGCGGTAACGACCGTGACTGCGAAGCGCCTGGAGGTTGCAGGGAAACTGCTCGGCGCCGCACGGCTCAACGCCGCGCTTACCACCGGCGGTTCGCTGAAACTGACTTCGACAGAAGAAGGCGCGATCGTCACTTACAAGAAGGCCGCGGCAAGCGACCCGGCCCTGATCGTGGAACGCGGCATCATCCGCGGCGGGGCGAAGGTTCTCGCGGAGTGAGCCCTCGCCTTGAAAGTAGTAGGCACACTCCGTGTGCCGTCGCTTCGCAACTCGATTCCGAATCGCGGGTCTGAAATGCAGAACAACGGCACACGGAGTGTGCCTACTACTTTCAAGGCGGGCTGTCACTTCCGCCGCAGGCGCACGGCTTCCGCGTGTTGCGCCACAATCGCCCGGAACAAGTCGCCTAGCATCGGCTCGCGTTTCATGCTCGCGTAGCGTGCCGGGTCGATCGGTTCCCCGATCGAGATCGCGATCGAACTCGGTTCGGGCGGCAGCAACAGCGGCGAGAACTTCGGCCACTTCATGAACCGCGACCACGCGGCGAACGCGCCCGCGATTCCCACGGGCACGATCGGACACTTCACACGCTTGATGAGCAGCGACACGCCCGGTTTCAGCGGTTGAACCTCGCCGTCGTGCGTGCGTTCGCCCTCCGGGAACATCAGCACAGCTTGCCCCTGACCAAGCGCATCGAGTACCGCCTGGATGCCGTCTTTCCCCATGTTGCGGTCAATCGGGATCGCGTTGAGGCTCCTGATGAGTGGTGCCAAACCGCGTTGCTCGAAGAGGGTCTTGCGTGCGAGGTACGAGAGGTAGCGGCGGGACGCGAGGCCGACCATCACCGGGTCGAACATCGACTGGTGGTTCGCGAGGAGCAGCACCGGACCGGTGCGAGGCATGTTCTTCCAGCCCGCCCGCCTGATGCTGAACCCGAACGTGAAGAACGTAAACGAGGACCAGAAGACGGTGTCGTACCACATGCGGCCGACGAAGTTCGGGCGGTCAGCCATAGCCTGAAGTGCTTTCTGACGGTCGTCGTGCTCACCGTCTGCGTGGGCACGCGCGCAGGTCGCGGACGACGTTCTCTAAACGTTCGATGACTTCTTTCGAGGTGAGGTGTGTTGTATCGAGTATCACCGCGTCCGAGGCGGCGGCCATTGGGGCGAGGGCGCGAGCCGCGTCGCGCCGGTCGCGGTCGTCCTGGTCGCGCATCACGTCCTCGACGCTCACCTGCTGTCCAGCCGCCGCGAGTTCGGCCGCTCGTCGTTCGGCGCGAACGCGGGCGTCGGCGGTGAGGAAGAACTTGCACTCCGCGAGCGGGAACACAAACGATCCCTGGTCGCGTCCGTCGCAGATCATGTCGCGCCCGGTCGCGGCGGTGCGCTGTGCGGCGGCGAGCATCTGGCGTACTGCGCCGTGAACACCTACCTCGCTTGCACCGCGCGACAGTTCCGGTGTGCGGATCAGATGGGCAACGTGTTCGCCGTTGAGCAGCACGCACCCCGGCGGCATCTCGACGTGCACCCCCGAGAGCGCAGCCGTGACTGCGGCTTCATCGTTGAAGCGGATGCCCGCGCGCTGCACCGCGAGCGCGACGGCGCGGTACATCGCGCCGGTGTTGAGGTACTCGAACCCCAATCGCGCCGCGAGTTCCTTCGTGACCGTGCTTTTACCGACCCCCGAGGGGCCGTCGATGGTGACAATCATAATCCCGTGTGACGAGGAGCGAGTGACGAGTAGAGAGCAAAGACCCGCGGAGTCTTTGCTCGCTCCTCGTCGCTGATGTGGGTTACTTGATCCGCAGCGTGACGGTTTCTTTATCTTTGATGACGCTGCGCGTGGCGGCGGCGCCGGACTGAAGCAGTTGGTAGCTGAAGTCGCCGACCGGAACCTCGACCTCGATCTTGGTGTTGGGCGGAATGCGGTGCGACTTGTCGTTGATCACCATCGAGATTTCGACCGGGTACTCGTTCACCACCTTCACGATGCCCTTCGGCTTCACCTCGGGAACGATTGCTGGCTTCAGTGCGGTCTGCGTTTTGAGCGCTTTCAGTTCCGTGTCGAGTGCCTTCACTTGATCGGTAAGGCGTTTGATCTCCGCAACCGCGCCGGGATCGCTGGGCACGGCAATACCGAGTTCGTCCTTCTTGCCGGTCAACAACTCGGTCAACTTCGCGACCTGCTTCTCGAGCGCCTTGATCTTGTCGTTGGCGGTTTCCAGATCCTTCTTGAGTTTGTCCGTCACATCCTTGTCGTCGGCCCGCACCGGCGTGGCCGGGACCGTCGGGACGATCGGCGGGAACAGGGCGGCCGCTCGGGCGTTCTCGGCGGTGAGCATCGCCCCGCCGATGACCGCGAGCGCGGCCGTGTGTTTCAGGTTGAGCATGGCTGTCTCTCGTGGTGTCAAACTCGGTGGATCGTTGGCCCCTGGAACCGGGAACACGAACTTGTCGGTTGACCCAAACGCCGGATCAGTCGGCTTCGCACGTTCGACCGGAATCCCCGGGACGTCACGCCCGCCCGGACTGGTGAACGGGAACGGTGTTGCGGGCGCGACCGGTGACGGTGGATAGAGCGTATTCCCTGGAATGATCGGGTTCAAGCCAGAATCCGGTTTCACCGGCGGAGGCGTCTGCACCGGATTGGCAGGGTTGTATGGCGGCAGCGACGGCGCGATTCCCACAGGTTGGGGTGGAACGGGCGTCCCTGGCATCACCGGCGGTGGGGGCACAGGAACCACAGGCGCCCTCGGCGGCTCAGCGGTGTTCCCCGGCAGCGGCGGCAGTCCAGCCAGTTGGGTTGGCACCACCGGCGGCATCGGGAGCATCGCGGGCGGAGCCGGCAACTTGGGTTGCTGGTCCCCCGGCGGCACGACCAGCTTCACGTCCCCCGGTGCCGCGGGCACCTTCGGCAATTCGAGTGCTGGAAGCGGGGGCACCGTGGGCAACATCTTCTTGTCGCCCCCGATCAGCGCCGCGTCGGGTATGCGCGGTCTGGCCGCGTCCAGTTCGAGGCCAGTCGGAACCGGGATGAGGGGCACAACGGGCAGCCCTGGCGCAACCGCCACACCATCGGGCGTGGGAATCGGCAGTGTGCCGCTCACCTGAAAAACGCCGCTCGTTGGAGTGCCGATCCTTTCGACCTCCGCGACCGACGGCGCGCTCGGCGTCGGAGTCGCTGGGCGAATCCAGGCGGTGTTATCGACGACGGGCGATTTCTCCGGCCGCTCGATCGCCCGGGCGATGCCGAGTAGCCCACCCGTGACAACGCTCCCCCCGACCGCGACCGCCACGACCTTCCGCCACCACTGCTTGCGTTCCGTTGTCATCGGGCGTCCTCCCACGTTAAACGTGATGCCTGTTCTCTTCCTTCTGGGTGCAGGCATCCTGCCTGCTCTTCGCGATGTGGGCCAGAAGCCCGCATCACAACAACCGCTTACTCAAACATCGCGACACGGTTCACCGGTTCGCCGCCGAACTCGGCCCACTCCTCGACCGCCGGGCGGTACTCCATCTGGTACGCGTCCTCGCCGCTGTCCTCGTAGTAGTTGCGCAGGACGCGAGCCGCTTTGAAACGGTGCGCCCGGAAGAACAGTTGCGCGGCCGTGTTCCCTTCGCGCACCGCGAGGCTCAGATTCTGCCGGCGGTGACTGCACAACTTGTAGATCAACTTGTTGACCAGCAGCCCGCCGACCCCGCTGCGGCGCACCGCTGGCGCGACTGCGAAGTTCAGCAGTTGGAGCCGCGTGCGGTGCAACTCGTAGATCATGAACCCGATGATCGTGTCGCTCCGCTCGGCGACCATCCCGATGCAATTCCGCTGGCGTAGACACCGGAGGAAGTCATCCTCGGTCCAGGCGTATTCGAAACTCTTTTGTTCGATACCCATCACATCGGGCATGTCCCGCCGGATCATCCAACGGATGTGGGTAGCGTTTGCGTCGGTCGCGACCCGATCCCGGTTCCAGCGCGTCGTGCGACTAATGCTCATGAACGGACTCCCTCCCCTATTCCGGTGTGCGTCTCGCAATGCGACCGCACCCGGTATGAAGCCGTCGGACTGTAGCAACCCCCGTCCTTCCCTGCCACCGCACCTTGGCCGTGCCCCCGCACGGCCAACGCGGTTTTTTTGGCGAACCCTGCCCACAAGGGCAGGGGGTTGTAACCGCACCCACCGCCCCTTCACGGGTTCGCCGGTATCACTCCTTGCGGAACTGCGTGCTCTCTTCTTTCACTATCGGCGTACGAACCTGGTCGAACGTGAGCTGCACGCGGAACCGCTGATCGCCGGCCACGGCCCCGCGTACACGGACGCGGTACACCGTCTCGCCCTTCACCGCGAGCGTCGCGATCGGCTCGAACACCAGCGTCTGACCGGTGGCCTTGCCCTGCGTCGGGCCATTCGAGCTGGTGAACGTGGTCCCGTCGGCGAGTACAGCCATGATCTGCACGTTGGTGCAGGCACCGGTGCCCTGGTTCACGATCCGAATCTCGTAGATCGCTTCCTTGCCGACTTCGACCGGGTTCTCGAGACCGGCCACGTCGAACCGCAGCGCGGCCACACCTTCGGCCTTGATCACAGTCTCGGTCTTCGCCTCGATCGCGCGACCGGCCCGTACCACGACCACGCCACCGGCCGGAGCCAGCCCAACCGGAACTTCCGGTGCGGCGACCGCCACCGTACGAAGCACCACGTCGCCCGCGGCAGCGGCGCGTAGCTTGATCCCGACCACCTTCGTGCCACCAGCCGGAAGCCCGGTCAGTTTCCAGGTCACGGCACGATTGGTCGCGTTATATGTGCCGCTGTCACTCGACTGCACGAAGTCGAATCCGTCCGGAAGGGCCGCATGAACCGTGATGGAGTCCGTCGAAGCGGTCCCGGGGTTCGAGAGCGTGATTTCGTACGTCGGCTCGGCGCGAACGAGGCACTTCGCCGGACCACTCTGGGCGATTTGGAGCAGTGGCTCGACCACGTTGACGCTCGCCTTCGCGGTGGCTTCCGGGCCGCCCGCGGTGGTTACCGTAACCTGACACGATTGCAAGCCCGACTTCAGCGCGCTCAGCGGAAGGTCGACCGTGCGCGACTCACCTGCGGGCAGGTTCGCGAGCTTCGTTTCGAGCCGCGTGCCCTGGTTGCGGTAGTCCAGCCCGTCGGTCAGCACGGCCTGGAATACCATTTGCTGCGCCGGGCCGGTGCCACTGTTCGTGACCTTGATCTTGAAGACCGGTTCTTCGCCAGCGCGGGCCACTTCGGGAGCCGTCACAGTGACCACGACGCGGGGCCGGGTCACTTTGGTCTTCGCTTCCACGGACGCCGAGAAGTTCACAGTCGCGCGGCTGCGGAGTTCGCCCTCTTCGGTCGGGCGTACACGGATCACGATCCGCTTCTCGCTGTTGCCGTCCATCGAGCCGATCGCCCAGATGAGTTTGTTGCCGTTCATTTCGCCCGGCGGTTCGCTGCTGACGTACTTGGCACCAACCGGGATCTCGTCTTCCACGCGCACGTTCTGGACCGCGACGTTCCCCGCGTTGCGAACGTGGATCACATATTCGCAGTTGGTGTTGAACACGACGGACTCGGGGCACACCGCGTCCACGGTCACACTCTGCGAAACGCGACTCGGAAGGTTGCCGCCCACCATCGACGCGGTGGGCAAATCGACAGCCAGCGGTTTCACGGTGCCGCCCGGCGACACTACCGGGGTAGACGGAAACGCGGGCGGCGGTGGCGGGAACGTTGGCGGCGCGACCCCGCTCGGCGGTGGCAGCACCGGAACGAACGGTGGCGGCGTAACTCCGCCGATCGCAGGCGCGAACTTGCTGTCTGGCTCAACGCTCAGGCTCGGTGGCGGAAGCAGGCGGGGGGCGGGTTGCACACCACTGTCTGGCGCCGGGAACTTACCGGGCAGGTCCATGCTTGGCGGCGGGATATCGAACCCGCCCGCGGGGCGAATCGGATCGGCGGCCGCGACACCGGGCCGCGGACGATCGGTCGGGGTGCCGCCAACGGGCGGGTAGCCCGCGTTCTGCGGTTGTCCACTCGGTGGCGGGAGATAACTGCCGCCCGCGGCTCGCGTGGGCAGGACGGTCCCCTTCCCGAGTCCCGCGACCGGCGATGTGCCCGGCTTAGGAGTAGTCGGGGGCCAGTCGCTGTACGGGCGCACGGTCGTCGCTGGCAACGTGACGCTCGATTTCGGTTGCCCGAAGGCTCCGCCCGGAGGCTGGGCAACCACCGTTCCCAGAGCGGCCAGACCCGCGATCGCAATGGCGGCCGCAATCACAATCGGTCGTTTACGCACGGCCTACTCCCCCTCGACAAGTCGAACCGTTTCCAGATCGGATCAGCGTTCTGACTTCCCCAAGTCAGGGCTCGCTCGCGAACCTTGTCCTACGGCACCGGTCTACGCCGGTGGCGGGTACTTGATCGCGTTCTTCGTCATCTTCGCCGCGACCGCTTCGGACAGATCGATCCCGGTGTGAACACTCAGCAAGAACACGATGTTCGCGATGTCCGCGAGTTCGTCCGCGAGTGCCACACGCGTCGCCGGGTCGGTCGTAACCGTGACTGACTCTTCCGGCGTCAGCCAGCGGAGGATGTCGCACAACTCACCGACCTCGCTGGCCAGCGCCATCGCGAGGTTCTTCGGCGTGTGGTAAGGCTCCCACCCGCGAGCGGCGGCGAACCGGCGAATGCCGTCCTTGAGCGACTCCACCGGGGTGGTCGCGTCCATCGTCTCACTTGTTTCGGTGGTCAGGGTAACTTGCGTACGACTGCCGGTCGTTTCCCCCGTCGACAGTCGCCCGTTATTCGGCCGCGAGGTATAGCGGGGTCGAAAAGTGTGTCAACAGAAGATGAACGAAATCGCCCGCGTAGATGCGCGGGCGTAGCGGGCCAAGCGATTGTCGTGTGTCGAGGGATGACACTCACTCCACTTCAACCCGGAACCCGCGTGTTGAAAAGAAACGCGGCCGTCTGCGGGGATTGTCACTTCACCGACTTCACCGTCTTGGTGCGGGTCGCGTCGGCCGTTACCCTGGCCTCCTTGCCCGGTTCCTTTCCGGTCACGTCGACCCTCACGGTCATCTTGATGGTTCCGTCGGGGGACG